>Ga0209208_10000156_pt1 | contig 74791 bp, 41 predicted proteins | sample S1TSphfallax_3_FD_187694 | JGI IMG/M metagenome (GOLD analysis project Ga0209208, IMG submission 187694) | Host-associated microbial communities from peat moss isolated from Minnesota, USA - S1T2_Fd - Sphagnum fallax MG (SPAdes) (version 2) | ecosystem: Host-associated > Plants > Peat moss >... | reverse complement strand
CCCCCACCCCAAGGTTAAATGTTACCATGTATTAAGTATAGATATGACCTTTATATGTATTAAATCAAAAATTGATAAGTGTTAAATAACTAGTTATTAATTTTATTTTATTTACTTCGTCAACTACTTTAATTACTAGTTAATGTTTCATATTTGAATTGGTGTTAGATAACTACTTTAGTTATTAGTTAATACTCCATATTTGAATTAGTGTTAAGTAATTACTTTAATTATTAGGAAGAACCACCTAGTCTATATAAGGAGGTGAATTTGAATCTTTTGTATTCTTGTTCATTTGCAATAATAGTCATAAGTTGTCTTGTTACCTTTTGAAATTGAATTTATACATTGTGTCTAATTTGAACATGCATGCATTAGAATAATGAGATTTTTGTGTACATGTTTTTCTAGAAATGTATACTTTGTCCATTAACACCTTAGTTCTAAATAAAGCCTTCTACACATTAGTTTATATGTCCCTCTAAGATGAAAATCTACATGGGAAGGTTCTTAATTTGAAAATCCTTACTTTGGTTTTTTCTCTCAAAATTCAAGTTGTTATCCAAGTATTCAATTTGTGACCTTAGCCTTGGACTTGCAATCACAACTAAGGTAAGAGAAGATAATTGAGCTAAAAGCAAATTTGAAACATGATATGGATCAAAGAATGAAATATTCACCCAAACCAAAGGGGAAGTATGCGAAAATCAAAGGCATGCACTACTTCAAAAGTCTTAACATGCATTATAAGTTGTTAATTAAAATATTGTAAAAGTCCAAAAGGTTTCAAATGATTTTTGATGATTGAGTGTTTTTTCTTAAATAATTAATCATAATGGTCATTGTGGGGCTACAACATATCGGTATACCCCAAATTCAATAACATTATTAGAACTTGGTAAAATCATGTTTAAATTAAAAGTTTAAGGTGAAATTGAAAATATCTTGACAAGGGCCATAAAAAATCTGGCTTGTATGTTCAAAGTGGATATGTTTAGAATATGATAACATTTCAAAGTTTAAAGACATTGTTTCAATGCAAAACCCATAGATAATTACAAAATATATTATGTAGTGGAAAAATGCATTTTTATAAGGGTATGGATTGTGATGAATCAATGAATTTGATGAATCTTGGCTCCAACTCGGGTTCAATTTGCATTAAACATTACTCTTGTTTACTTCGTGAAATTGAATGATCAAAGATGCCTAGATAAAACATTTTTTTGTTTTAACATCCCAAAATTCTAATTACTCAGACCATTAAAGAACTTGTCTCCATGTTGTCTGTTATTGGATCAACACTCGACACTTTGCAACTAAGAAAGTTGTGCAAATGAAACACACAAAAATGCATGTATTACATTCACTTTTATGACTCAATCTTAGAGATGGATTTGGATCCCTTTTGGTTGGCCATATAAGTCAAACATCCCCTATGTTTGGGGTATAAATACATTAGTCGGTGCAATCTTGGGCAATGTAAATAATTAGGGAAGACACATTTGACACATGACTTCACCTCTTGGGGATTAAATCCCTTGTCTCCTCCTCATGGTTATAGGGCATGTGAATTTAAATGTGTGATTATATCTAAATTTATTTCCAATGGATTGGGAACATAACATGGTGTGAATCATGATCAAGGTTTTTTCATCATGGGTGATGTTAGTGGAACCAACTAATATAAATGGATGAAAGCACATATGGGCCAAAGCAAGATAAAGTATAACAAAAAGGTAGATTTTTCCACTTTAACCCTATGCCTTTCATATAAGTACCATAAAGTAACATCAAATTAGGTGAAAGTAGGTGTCAAGTAACATTAGTTGCCTTTATTAAATTTATAAGAATTTAATTATAAGAAAAAAATTTAATGAATTTTAAAAGTAAATTATAAATACATTTGAAACTGATTGAAAAATATGTGTTTAAACCTATTTTTTGGTTAGAAAAATTAATCAAATTGATATGTAATAAATTAGGAAATGAAAATCAACATATGTTTTAACAAGTCGTCAAAACAAAACTATTTCCTTTATGTAAAAGCCTACTTAACACATGCTTGAAACCAAAAGCCCACAATGAAAGGTAGATGTCAAAAGCCATTTGTATTTTGAAAAACTTATTTAAAACCTACTTTTATAGTTTGAAATATGAAAATCAATGCACATTAAGGTAAATTTATATCATATTTAGTCATTTAAATGAAAAAATAAATGTTCCATAATTTTATAATGGGTTTTGTTGTTATTTTAAATCTATTTGTTCTAGTTTCGACAAAATAATCAAGTTGTTCACTTTATTTTGTTTACACCCATTTAAAGGGACTATTTGGACTATCATAGTCTTAATTTTTCTAGATTTCATATGAATTTTAAATGTAAAATTTCAACATTAATAATATCAAAATTTGAATTATCCAAGTTACAATAGACTTTAATGGGAATCATATTTTTAAATATGAATGAAATCTAAGGGAAATAAACTCATAATGGAGTTTTTAAATCATGACATTGAAATATTCAAAATTTCACATGAATTTTTGAACAAATCACATGCCTAATGATATATAGAAAATGATTTATTAATACTTATGAAAAAAAACCTAAGGGATAATTATATCATTTATAGTTTGATCAACTATTATAACTACAAGAATTGTAGCCAATGTAAAATGTAGAATTTTCAAAATGTTGAAAGTGAGCCACCTAACCTGCTTTTACCCAAATTCACCCAAAAAATACAATGGTGAAGCTTAGTGTATTGACTTCAAATCTTTGAACCATTGTTTGAATTACCATATTCATGATCAAATTTTCCAATTCACGAACAAATTGATCTTGAAAAATAACCATGCTACCATCTTTACTTTTGTTATTAATGTTGTTTAATAAGGCTTCATTTTTGGCTTTGCTCTTGGTTTGAACACATAACTTCCTCCATGTCATTCTTTGCCTTGACCGTCATTAATGTTAGTTGTTGGCCAATAGTTCTAAACACAAATTGTAGCAATGGTCAATGTTATGACTTGACTTCACCACAATGTTCACATCATTGAGCACTTGAAGTGTGGATTTTGTGTAGATGCATTGCCTTGTTGCACCATTCCTTCTTCATGCACATGTCCATGCACAAGTCCAACACATAATTTCTTGGCCTTATTTGACTATTTAGGATGGCGAATGTGAAAGTTGAACCACTTTTTGACTTTTCTTAGACTTCACATTTCATTGGCCATTTAAATTCATCCTTCAAATCCTTCTACATTGTTGTGGTGACAATAATTTTACAAATTGTCACCACACAAAATCCACAATCAAAATTTTCAACAATGTAAAATGTCTATTCCAATGTGGAAAACCTTTGATAATTCATGATAATTAAAGGTTTTGTTTATCTATTGTACCCTCTTCTCTTACTTATACATGAACAAATTACTATTATTCTACGAAAACATTACTGAATTCTTTGATGAATTGCGCAAGCCAACCATATGTACATGGCCCAAGGCGTATCATCATTTTTGGGCTTGGAAATTTCAAAAAAACTTTACATTTTATCATTTTAGATGTCCCCAAGATCCCAATTCCAAACTTGTAAATCTTATTTTAATGGGTCCAATGTAAATGGGTTATTAGTAGAAATAACGACATCCAAGGTTTTCATGAAAGACTTATAACATAAATTATCATGACCTTATAAGCTAATTAGCTTTGAGCTCATAACCAATGTTAAGGCATAATGAGGTGAATGAATTAGGAAAATGTTTTTGGACTTTAAAGCATACTCCCACCAATGTGAGCAAATGCAACCTAAAAGTGAGTTCCAAGACTCCTAAGTGGATTCCCATGTTAGAAGTTGCAATCATGTCCAAAAAAATTTAAATAACATTCAAGGATCAAAATTTGTTTAAATCAGGTTGTTTTTTAAATTTTGATTTTTTTTTAAAGTAAAAATTAAAAGTGACCTTGAATTCTCCACTTCTCTATTAAACCTATTAAAATTAATAGAACCTAATAAAAATGGATCAAATGACATATGAATGAAGCATGAAATATGGCATTGAAAAGGATTTTTCAAGGGTTATAACTTTACTTTTGTAGTTTTCTTGATCAAAATTTGTATGTAAAAATTATGAACTTACAAAGTTAGGAATTTTTGGGACTCCCAAAATGGAAATCATGGAATTTTTGCCACTTTAGCAATTCTTGTTGCTAGTCATAGAATATATTATAAGAAGGAAAGCGGTGACTGCTCCCAAGTCCAAGTCATGGTGTGTTGTTTAAATGTGAATTGCTTATGACTTGTCCGTACACCATTTTGGCTTGAATCTACATTAATTGCCTTCTTTTTTGGTTTGTGTAGATTGATTTCACTTGAATTCATATTTGTGATTTTTTTTCTAAATTCATATTGAAGCTCTCATCCCCCTTCTTTATTTTGGGAACTAAAAAATGCACCTTAAATTTTCATTCTAATTTAAAACCAATAATTGATAATTTTTTTACCCTCAATACCACTTGCCAAACCCGGAGATGCATCATCAGTGAATTGGTACCAAGTGGGTCCATTCAAACCATATCACCTAAACCCCTTATAGATGATTATGTTCAATCTTGGGAACAATTGTTCAAATTGAATTAAGTTTGATATTATAACCCCCTAACATATTTACTTTTTTATAATAATGATCACAAACTCTATGCATCTATGTGTTGATAACAACCAAGAGTTTTATATAAACAATAATTTATTGTGTCCAACTTTCATATGTTTGGAAAATACTTCATGTTCCAAATGTGGAAGTATGAATTTAAATTGCCACCAAGGATTAAAAGTGGGGTTGTGTTGTCACTTATATATTACTACAAATTGTGGATGTAGTTCATTAATCCCTATTTAGTGGACCAATGAATTCACTCAAAATCCAACGAAATTACTTGGCATACATCGACATATTTGTTGTAAGGTGAAAATCCTTAGGGTGTCCACCCAAGATGAAAATGATGTAGTCTTTTTAATATAAATTTTTTCCTTGTATTTTTATCCCCATAAAAATTAAATGAGTCAAAAAGTGTGGACTATTTCATAAGTACCATATTCTAAACCAACTTAATTCCAGATTCCATCAAATCATCCATAAATGTGTCTTTACATGGTAAAAAAAGACTAAGAATAAAATACAAAAAATGGTGACACTATGATAGGGTTTTGGTGCACCTTACAAAATTTGGACCACGTAGTTATATTCCACACCCAAGTATAGAAATGTAACTTCCATTCTTGGATGGAAATATTGCCCACCCATCTAAAATATCAAATTTCAACAAACCTTGCAACCAAGCTTGTCATCCTCCATCTTTCCAAAAAAATTCATAAAATCAATATTCAATTTTTGAAATTTTAAAACTAGAGTTGAATCTTAAATGAACTTGTTGTCAGCATTATCTTTCTTTAAACCATGTTATGGAAACAACATGATATGTAATATTGTCAGTAAGTCCACATACAATATATACACTTTAAATCTTAATATTAATCAAAGCAACAAGATCTATTCTACATGTTACAATTCACAACCCTTGAAATTAAACTAAAATGCAACTTCATGCACATGCACTTAGCCTCACAATGCCAAACACATGTGATGCCTCATTGTGAACATAATAAAAACAATCATTTTGGTTTTATTGGGCCATACAACAATCCACATGGAACAATCTTATCGACTAAATCCAAAAATGTTCATAACAATGCCAACCTAAATATGCAACCTAACCTTACTAACATCTAATTATTGTATATGGAAAACTTGGGAGTTAAGTAAAACCTACATAATGGTCTAAATTGGTTATTAACCTTGTCTCATGCTAAACCATTTATTGCACCAAAGTGACCTTCAATGTTCGCCATGGAAGTTGACATGTGTGGAAGGGCTCATAGCCCTTGCCTTTGGTTGATCATTGCACAGTATACATAAGTTACCAAGACATCAACCAAGAACATGTGTTCATTTTTTATTATAGACAAATGCCACATTCTTTAATATTTGCTTTGAACCAACAAAATAAGATGCTTGAACAACACATTGAAAGGAATTAACAAGTGCATAACCTATTCAACATGCTTCTAGGCTTGTTAAATGGTATTAGGGATAAGCACTTCATGAATTTTTTAAGTTGTAACAAAATGCAACTAAAGGAACATTCCTTAACTCCACACATTTTGGAGGTTAGAACACAAGAAGAAATCTTGGGTTTTTCCACTACCCAAATCCACTATATATGTTTTTAGTGAATTGCGACAAAGTTCACTAATAGTAACATTTAATGGTTTTAATGAAAAAATGAAAGTTGATTGTGACATTTTGGCTAAAATCCATTCAATTGTTTCAAACAATCACAAGTTTCACCAAGTAATTTCTCAAATATTATTGTTGATATGGTCCCAAAAACAATGTTATCATAATTTGAATCCCAATAAAATATCACCAAAATTGTTTGAATCAAAATGCCAATCTATTAATTTATGTGTAATGTGTGACAAGATTGGATCATGTTAACTTCACCATAGTTGTTTTTTTCATTATATTTTATCCACCTACAATGGTTTCAACCACACCACCTTGCACCAACAATTTAGTGTTGTGACCATGGAATAGATGTAGTGTTGGCTATTTGTGTAGTGCCACAATCCACTTACAAGTCACCCCCTAACTTGGGAGTGGTATGGCATACTACTAATCTAATGTGTAATATTGTACATAGGCATTGTCGTTGTCCCTTCATCATGGTAATTGGTTTCATTATCTTATTCATTAGGGTGACCATAATGTTTATATTTTATTTTGATGTGTAGTTGCACTAATGTCAAACTTGTTGGTATGTTCATTAATACATGAGTGCACTTTTCCACTCACATGTTGTGGTGACTTACATCTAGTGTCACTCTTAATTACAATTGCATGACAACATTGACATGTAGGAAGTTGCCATGGTCACTTCAATGTAGTTGTGATTAACAAGACTTTTGTGATATGCATGATATTATTAGGGTTGTCATCTTCACTTGTAAGTGGCCATGCTAACTAGTATAACCCCAGTTGTGTTGTGTTTCAAGTTGATTTGGTGACTTCAAGCTAATACTTCATGCTATTATCACAATGTTGTCAAACTCCGTTGCATAGTCCATAACATGATTACATGAATAGTTTTTATTGTAATGATTGAATACAAGTGAATGTTGATTTGAAATCACTAAGATAACTTGGACCAAGAAAAGTAAACAACTAATCACCCATGTTGTTAGACACAATCATGTCAAAACAATGTTTACAAATTTATTGCATATGCACATGAACCATTAAAGAATGTAGTCTACTTATTTACATAAGGGTTTGGGCTTTTCCCCACCATGAAAAGATTAGCCTTAGGTCCCACCCAATATAGAAGAACTTTATACATCCACATGCTTAACTTATAACATGTATATAGCTTGTGAATTAAACATCCAACCAAGTCTATTGCAACACATTAGCCTTCACACACCATATGTTGCCATTGTCTTAGGGGCATAAATATGAACCATATTGGGTAAAAGCATGGTTAGGTGACTCACATTTGACATTTTGAAGAATCCACATCTTACACTAGCTACAATTCCTACATTTAAAATAATTATCAAACTATAAATCCTATAATTATCGCCTATGGTTTTGGTCACAAATATTTATAGCCCACCTTACAAATATCCCTAAACATGTGATTGGTCAAGAACTTTAAAGAAAAGTTTAAAAAGTTCAATGTTAAATGGAATTATCAATTGTAAAATCATGAAAATCATGAAAATCATGACAAGCTAAATTATTAAATATGAAAATAAATTATATTGGAAAAATTTAATGCATTTTACAATTAGATTATTCATTTTATGGTGGTTTATTTTTCAATTTTAATTTTGATATTATTATGACATTTTTGAGTTCATGTTTTTCATTTTTTGTTTGTGACAAACATAATGTCATCATTTCAAAAATCCACAATGAGTCCATTCATATTTTTTGAATCCACATTTTTCATTTTTTGTGTGTGACAAACATAATGTCATCATTTCAAAAGTCCACAATGAGTCCATTCTTTTCTTAAAACTCGTCTAAATTTTTTAATAAGATTCTCAATAAAGTATATTACAACATGGATAATGAAAAAAATGAAAATTTTAATGTATGATATGATTTTACATTTTAAGTTCATTTATAATCCAGAAAAATTACAACGATGATAGTCTAAACAATCCACCTAATTGTGTTTTCACCCTATTGTCTTCAAATGTAAATATTGACAACCATAATGCTGATAATCAATGTGTTCATGGTGAACTTCAAATGCCAAATTTGTGACGTATTTTAGGGTCTATACCTTGTTTATAATTCTTGCAAAGGTTTATTGTGCTTCAAATTCCCTTATAAAGACTAAATCCAATGCCTACAAAAGCAACACAACACTCATAACCAAACAAACAAATTATGATAACAATGTCATTCATTGAGAACACCAATAATAAGATGGATTACTTTGCTTAAGTGAATCACATGATATAGAACTCTTCAATGATCAATGCCCAAATTTTTTTAATCATACATTAAACCATAGCCTAATGATGTGTCGCCATCCAATAGGTCATCAGGCACTTAATGAAATCAATAACATTGTGTGCCCAAAAACTATTATCACACATCCACCATTTTGGATTTGCACCACATTCTTCCAAATGTTTCCATAATAGTAAGGATGCTCTATCCATAATGATGGGGATGGATTATTATACCCTTTTTCATGCAAGTGAAAAAAATCAACACAACTCATATATAAACTAAGAAGCTTAATAGGAAGCTTGGACGTTCTATTTGAACTTTAAAACAATAATTATGTGTAATCCTTGCCATTTTCAACTAATATGAATTTGAATGTTTATGATTGTTAGAGGAAATGATATCATTACATTCCAAGTACAAAGGAATAGACATGCTAGCTTGTAAGACCAATTTTATTTTGCAATAAAAACATATGTTTCATTTTCTCTCGCTACAAGAAATTGCATCTACTAAAACCACACTACCTTGTAACTAAAGCTCAAAAAACAACATGTATACAACTATTGTGCAACTATCCCTTGGGTATTACAACTACTATACAATTATCCTTTTGGAAATATGGGGAATCAATGAATAATTCATCACGATAATAAATAGTTAAACTTTGTACTATAGTTGCAGGTGAGTTGAAAATGGGTATTTTATACAATAATCTATATACACCTCACATACATCCATAGTCAACCATATTTGATTTTTTGAAAAATTACATTGTAATTGCATGTGACAACTATTTTAGAATTGTTGTAAATGTGCCACTGGTGCAACAACTATGTTACAATTAATGTACGATGTACATACATGTGATTACGCCACATGTTTGCATTTTCACCACCCATTACGAGAGACATTTGAAACTAATTGTTTATTATGATTCCCATCAATACAACTAATAAAGCTACTAGTACACCACTATTGAACTACTAATGTTCAATTATGTTGCGATTATTATGCAACAACTTATAACTTAATAAGGATACAAATCCATATGTAATATTTTATTAAAAAATATTTTTCAATAATTTGACTATTACTTATTAATTTTGCTTAATACACTTAATTATTATGAACTTATTAATTATTATAAATAATTTATGACTTATCTAAATAAATGTGTGTAATTCATATAATTAATTTAAAATTAATTAAAATTTAATTATGCATAGGAACAATACTTAATCATCAAATAATAATCAAATAAATATTTATTTGGGTTGGGGATACTTAATAATGAATTAAACTAATCAGTTAAAATAATAATTATTTCATCAATAATTACCATATCATTAATTATCTAAATGCACTAATAAACTAATTATTTGGATACATATGATTAATCTAAATATGAGACTAAAAGCAATGTGTATAATATATTTAAAATTAAATTCAGGTGTACATATGGATATGCCTATATGTACCTTTTTTTTAATACCCAGATTGATTTTTAAAATTTAATTTTTATGAATTAATTATTAATTATCAATTTACTAGATACTAAATATTTATTAATATGTAGTTTAATTTATTATTATTAACTAATTATTTAATATTTAATGTTTAAAATAAATAACTAGCTCACTTGTTAATCAATCCAAAAATACATATCACAATTTTAATTTTAAAAAAAGTTTTAAAAATATTTTGGTAATTAATTACTTAAAAATAATTAATTAGTTAAAATCACTGCTTTAGATCACAAATATTCAATAATTAATTGACACATATAAGTATTAGATAATACTAATTTAATTGTATGATTTACATAATGAAAAAAAAAAATCAAAACATGTGGGAAAATCTTTATGTAGTAGCAATTCGATTTGCAACTAAGAAACAACTAGAGAAGATTCAACCCATATGCTTTGTCTTTAAATCCCATGTTACAAATTATATAAAGGCGTATTATTTTATGTTCTCACACGAAAATACACATGTCATTTTGGGATGAGCTCAAAAAACCTTAACCTTAAAAGAAAAACATAAATTTTTAGAGAAAATTTGTAATTAAAAAAAAAATTCACAATCTTGTATTTTCCTACCTACTTGCTTACCTCCTATGGCTATGTATCGACCTACCTAGCTATTAATTTTTAATTTTTTTTTCAAGATTCAATTAATATGCCATGTGGCATTTTTTTTTTATGCCACATGTCATAATCTTAGACCATCATTAACAATCATAATAGATGATGGAAATCAGTATTTAAAATTTTAAAAGCCAAAAATCTTCATAATGCCATGTGTCAATTTTTAATGGATGGATGAAAATTAGTAATATCAATATGACATTATGGCTATAATTGTAATGAAGTTGCATAACATTTGAAAATGAGTTGTTTCAACATATTTGCAATTGAGTTGCAATGAATTACATTATACATATGGTGAATTGTAACTATTGCAACTGATACAACTTGTCCAATAACATTCATAACGTAGAAATATAGTGAATTGCAAGTGGTCATTGCAACTCAAGAATTGAATTGCAAGGCCAATTGCAAAACACCCATTTTTCTCATAATGTCTTTAGAAATCAAATCATGAAATATTTTGCTTCTTTAGGTTAAAGTTAGGTTAATTAACCTTTTACTAACATACAACACTTTTGGAATTGATTAGTGGAAATATTTGCCAAATTAAGCCTTTGTTTACATTCCATGGAGCTTTGACCTATTTTGAATATTACAATATATTCACCAAAATTACTCTCAAATGTTCATACTTCAATTTAATCTTGTACATTCATACTTCAATATCAACAATATTGCAAAAGGAACACCATCAAATGGTTTAGGCTTCCAACAAATTAAAAGATGAAATAAGTTCAACACAACCTTTGGTTTGTGATAGGAATGAAACTTCCCACAAAAATCATGGATGTTGTCCTAAATTGTAGAAAATATCCACTTACATAGTATCTAAGGATCTTGCAAAGGATTGCACAAGCCAAGACACATCCAAACCATTAACCTCGCCATTGCCTTTTTGCTTTGTGAGCACACTCCAAAGTTATAAACAATAGACCTCATTGCAACCAACTTATCATTTGTTTCAATTTCACAAGCACATGCACCTTGTTCTCCAAATTTTTAAATATATTCAACTATGCCCAAAGATTACATGATTAAACATTAATGTTTATAAAACCTATAATTGATTTACATGCCTTAAACTATAAATATGTTGTAAGGGACTATATATAAGAAGGCATTGATCTGCCCTAGACTATAAATAAATGACATTGAAAAAAAACATGACCAAAAGCTTGTTCCAACCACACCCAAGGTTTCCTAAATACTTCGTCACCTTATCTACTACACTAGATGTGCCTATTAAAATTTGCAACAAATTGGGATTAAAAAACAAATGCCTTTGTGCTTCTACCATTGAATGAACACTTGTTCTTATAATATTGGTAATGCCCAAATCACGACCATCACAAAAATAGGTGGAATTATCATTCAACCCCCAATACTTTCATGCATTGGTAAACTAATATAATCGAAGACTTCAATTGGCATGAGCCACATATGACCACGTTCATGACGAAATTGTAGAACAAAAGATGGATGAGGAAAAGAAAAAGGTAACTTCTAAAAAAATGTAATAATTTTTTTGCAAAGAAAGCCAATGTGAATGAAAACTTGACAAGTGTGATGGAATTAAATAACAACAAAAGATAAGATCTAGATTATGTGAACAAATTAACAAATCTTGAAAAAGAAAGACCATTTGCATGTTTATCCCTTAGAAGATGGAGTATTGACAAGGGAAAATTAGGTGTGAGAGTTGAATAGATTGTCATGAATAACATCTTGGCTTTAAAATTCCTATCAACCCTTGCACTACATCCATGATTGCCTACCTCAATTGTTCCCACAAGAAGAAAAATTGTTTGTAATGAAAACAAACCATGACAATTTGTGACATACTTTAGTTTATACCATTATAACACATGTCCATATGGAACCATGTTTATCCTTTTTTTTGTTTAATCCTTAGTGAGACCCTAGACCTTAAACTTTGAAAGCATGTGACCTACTATATTTATTAAACCTTAAGCTATATATCCTTGAATATCATAGATTCATAAACAAAAGCATGCATAAAGCCTATGTAATTTGGAATACAATTCCTTTTCCACACAAGAAAATTGAATTTGGTTAATATGATGTGTTGGACTACATGTTTCTTGAACTACAAAAATGATGGACCCTAGGATCTTCTCATCTATTTGTATTCTTATTGTCCATTTTCACTTAAGAAGTTGTTGCATGGGGGTCTATTTTGCCTGATGGAAATATGAAACAAATCTTTGAAAATCTAATATAGATTTGTTGGATTTGATCAACCTAACTATGGATCAATTGGTAATCATTAACATTTATAGGCAATGTTATGATCTTGTTTTCACATATAATTCCATGCAATAGGTTGCTCACCAATTGTTCACATGGTCCCCACTAAACTTGGATACCATTCTAAGTAAAATTCAACTCCACATAATAGAGTTATCCATAAAGTAAATATAGGGTCACCCTATCTTTGACCTTTTCTCTTGTGTAATGTTATCATTCGAAAATTTTCTAAAAACCCAAGATACATGGTAAAATGCAAGATGGCTTGACTCGCCTAGGTCAAACCATGACCTACTAAAGTAAGGTAGTTCTCTACACATGTCCTTCACTCATGTGAGGCATTTATTGAAAATTCCTTAGGTTTCTACGTTGGCAAAGATCCTAATTTGTAGTAAATGTCAATTGTCCTTAATGGACAATGGTTTTTTTTTTAACCCCATCGCGTGTGTGAAAACTTGGGATGCAGAAGGAAGTAGGGTTCATCTTGAGTTAAGGTGCAAATTTGTGTTTCATCTTGCATTTTTTCACAGTGTAAAAAACCCATCATGGCTTTTTCCCTATGTCTTGTCTTTCACTTGAACTTAGGATAAGAACCTTGAGTTTATGTGACTTTACCAATAACTCTAATGAGTACACCCATATTGCTATGACACAATTTGAAAATTGGGAAACATGAAACCAAGTCATATTTCACACATCAATTGTGTATTTCTCTTGACTTGGGCAAAAGAACTTTGGTCACATATTGTATTCAAATGCCATTACTCCTTATGGTTGGCCCTTCAACCCCTTCAACCTTACATCACATGTATCATCTTTTTAATTATTAGTTAGAATATTCCTTTTCGAACTCAATTGGAATGCAAATATGGTGAACTATAAGAAAATTAGAAAAAAATTACCATTTGTAACTATATACTAAAAATTGTTCTTTTTCATTAAACAAGTTGCATAAGACAGTAGGTGCAATTGTGAATGAAGTCAATGGTTAACAAATATTTCACCATCCATATATTATTGTATAACATTCATATATTACCATAAAGATCAACAATTTACATAATGACACGTGGGAAATAAAAAAGGTTTGAGAAAATTTTGTTTAAAAATAAATAACAAATACTTGTCATTTATTCTAAATGGTTTTAGATTCTAACATGTGGCACAATAAAAATATGACATGTGGAATTGTTTTGAATTTTGTCCAAAATTAATTAAAATCAATATTTAAATAGGTAGGTTGGACTAGGTAGGTAGCAATGTAAGTTTAAGTAGGTAGGTTAGGGAGGTAAGTAAATATTTTAAATTTCTTTTAGGTTTAACCTTTAAGGTTAAGCTCTTTTGATTGGCTCATTCCAATTGACACGTTTTTTTATGTGAGTGTATGACAAAGCCTCCTCACTATATAGTTTTCAAGATGGAAGTGGTGGACAAGACATATACAATAAAAATTGAAGTTCCAACTTAGTTGCAAACTAAATTGCAACTAAAAAGTTTATCTCATATCTTTTATCCTTTTAAATTTTTTTATAAATTATATAACTAAGTAAATAAGTAACTAACTATCTTTCTAATTATTTAATTAAGTAATAACTAATATGTATATGATAATTAATTAAATAATTAATTTAAATATAAAATATTAATCTATAATTCATAAAAATTATTTAAAAAATAATAATAACTAATTAACCAAATAATAATTAGTATCTAAGTGATAATTAACTAACACATGAATTATAAATATTTAAATAATATTTAACTTAATTTATTAGCTATAAAATTTAGTCAAATAAAAAACTAAAATATGAAATGTCAATAATTAATATCTAAGTAATGATTAACTAATTTACTAATTTCAATTTATCAAATTTTTGATAAATTAAAATAATAATGATTAAAATTAGATAATTAATAATTAGATATCCAATATATTAGTTATAATTTATTAAATAATAATTCGTAAATAATAAAAATATCATTGAATTATTTCTTTTTATTACATAAATATTAATTAAATTCATATATGTAATATTTAATATTTATTAACTATTAACTATTAATGATCAACCAATTAATATTTAGTGTAAATAATTAATCATCAATTAGTTTTATAAGTAGGTAGCTTACATTAGGTAGGTAGGTAATTAATTTGTCTAAATACAAACTAAATACAACTTTATACATACACCAATTGAAACATACCCCCATTATACCCTTAATAGAACTTAGCAAAAGTACAAATACCTTTCACAAGTTTTTTAATACACCTATGTATACCATTAGGGGCTATGTTGACACCCTAATAGTGTGACGAAAATTTGGTTCCATTTGCAACTAATGGGACATATGGGCATGATCATGGATGAAAACAATTTTAGAGTGTAAATTGATATGAGAAAATATACAAATTGGATGATGTTACATATCTACAACCACCATTCTCTTAACAAATTGGTGCAATATTAAATTTTATTCTCATACCTTATAGTTTAAACTTTTTCATTTCCCATGTAAATCAAGTTAATTTTTCCATAACTATATGGTACATAATCAAATAAATGATTCTTCCATGTTGAAATTTGGATGTGGCATTTCCAAAATTGGTGAATTATTTGCCAAAATCAATTTTCATTTCATAAACATTTCATGAATACAAACCTTTCAAACTAAAGCCAAATTAAATTCATATAAGTTTTAACCATTTATGAACTTTAGATCTATTCCTTCTATTCAATACTTTGAACACATTGAGATTGAAAAATAGGATGAATGTTGATTATTACACATTTATTACTATTAATAAAATCTTTTTTTTCTTGCCTTCATGAATGTGAAATCCAACATGTTTCACCATGCCCATGCCATGAAGTTAGTTTGATTGGGTAGGCTCATTAATGTTTCCAAAGAGCTTAGCCACCTTGTCAACAAAACATTCGTGAATGCATGGTTCTCCCTATGTTTCAAATCAATTTTAAAGGGATTTGACCAAGAATTTGATCCTTTTTTCTTCCATTATAGAAGTGTCTTCATTCTTTGGCCTTGGTGTCTTGTATTTCTAAAAAATTACTCATTCAAATCAAGTGTTTTTTTTCAAAACAAAAAAAAAGACACATAGAGCCAAGCAACCTTAATCGGTATCTACACACACAACACATGAATACACAAAGAATGATAAGTTTGTAGTACAAACATTTTTTATTGTTCTTATGTTATTGAAAGTTCCCCAAAAAATGAAACTACTAGTAAAAGGACTTGGAAATTCACCCCCAAATGAAGGATTGTAATTTGATATCCTTAAAATAAATTTTAAATAAAAAGGGGTTCAAAAGGTGACCACTAGTCAAACTTAATAGGAAAAGACTAATATACCATTTACCTTACATATGATGAAACTACAATTTTATCTAGTCTTGAAAACAAAAAAATGTTAACCATGGTTACTTGTGTGACAACTAGCACGTGTGAATAAATCAAACACCAAATTTATTAAAATAATCTCAAATTTATCCTCCTAGATGTCATTAAAATCCCAATACCAACTTACTAACTAATACCATTCTCAACTTTGTCAAAATCGTTTTTGTCTTCATTGATATCTTATATTTTGAAAATGTTGTGCATAAGGGGCCAAGTGTGTGCAAGTTATCCCATTGTTCATCATATTGCAATTCATGATTTGGGTCAAACGTCCACCTTGTCAAAATTGTGTGTCCTTGATTCATAGTTTTTATAATAACACATACACAAATTATAAACCTAAAACAATATTTTTTCATTGGATGCATCATGAACACATACTTTATACCTTCAAAACATTATCAACATGTGAAGTGATAAACACCCCATGTGCCACCCTTTTGACCATTTTTTGCAATTGTGAATATCACTAAGTGTGTCCATACAACATGCATTATAAACTCAAAAGGAGTCATTGAAAATGTTGTATCTACCTTTTGTGAATATTTGATAAGTGGCATTGTGCACAATTAGGTCCATTTTATTTTCCATCTTAGATTTTCAATAAAATGAATAATTCTTTTGAAACAAAATGAACCTTGTGGAAATTAACTTACACAAAAACATCCATCATTGTTCATTTTACATCAATCACCATTCACTTTATGTCCATCATGGATAAATGAATAAAATGCCTAGAAGATTCTCTAGACAATATTATAGTTTATGAATGGCTTGCAAGAAAGTTTCCACAAATCTTCCTTTCAAAATTTCAAATGATATAAGTACATGTAATACAACCCAATATTTTCAACACAAGTTGAGGTACAACTCAACCTTTTCCTTGTTTTTCATGTTATTATTAGGTATTTAAACTTCATGGTTACATTTTAAATTATGTTCCATTGTATTTTTTTAAGTATTTGGTTTGTTTCATGGTCTATTTGTTTTTGTGCCTTGTCATATCATGTTTGGTTTATCATATGTTTATGCCTCACATTTTAGTTTGTGATCAAAAGACAAAAGTCCTCTTGAGGCAAATAGTATCATTCATCATGTATGAATTCATAACTTTCATGTGTGAATGACATATGCCCTTGGTGGGATACATATATTCAATAAGCAAAAAATTGAACACTAACTTGTTTAAATGTGCATATCAAAAACCTATCACATAAGGAAGTGGAAGGCATATATTTAGAATGTAAAACCAATAATGATTATGTATGTGTGAGACCTAAACATTTACTTCCCCTATCTATGGACCTACTTGGATACAAAAGACACGTCCACATTTTCATATTCAACTTACTCATGGTTACATAATAGAACTTTGGACGGGGAATGAATAAATGGAACAAACTGTAAAAGCAATAAGAAAAATAATGGGGAAAGGGATAGGGGGAGGGGATTTTGTTTGATGGAATAAACACAAAAATTGAATGAAATTATACTAGTGAAGTAGATTTATCACACTTGTAATTTGTCATACATTTAAATATTGGTGGTGGATGAAAATTGACCATATAGATGCAATTCCTAAGGGTCAAATGAATATCATAGACAAACTTTCATAACATCAACACGATAATTTCAAAAACGAAATTGAATATAGGGATATATTTAACATAATGGATCAAAGTGATGACAGGAAACAACAATGGATACCATAGGGATCAATTTATGTTAATGAAATTTAGTGCATGGAAAAAACTATGCATTCACATTACATGTCATGCACTACTAAATCAACTCCTAATACTATCAAAACTCACATGGACACACATTAAAGCATGCACATGAATTCAATTTTCTAAATGAAAATTCAACAACAAAACATAATTCAATAATGTTTGGCATAAACCACACCTCATGTTCTTCATGTGTGATCATAAATTTAAAAACACTAAAGATAAACTTCAAAGTCACACCTTAAGGACATACACCACAAACAAAAAAAAATTAGAACCATGTTCACATTGAATTATGTTCCAATAACAAATATACCTCTATAGAAAACAAATGTCATGTAGTAAACACTAACTAACATTATAATTGAATGAAAATGAATCATACAAATGAAAATCACAATATTGATGAAGTTGAAAATTACATGAATGGAAGACCTTGCATGGATAATTACAATGGAATGGATGAAATTAATTAAATTATGAAATTCACAACATGGATGAAACCACATTCATAAATTAAAGATCATCATCCATAATTTTTTATCTATTGTTATGAGGCCTACAATATATTCATCTTCATCCCCCTCTAGTCCTCTTAGTTCCTCCCCAACTATGTAAGCCTTGCAAACTTGCCTCCTTATATAAGCAATTAACTTCAACAATTTTGTAAATTACCATTTATAATAAAAATGGAAATAATAAGATCAAATCTTATTTTTACATGTCGACATTGGAATCTAAAACCTTGATATTTTAAAAATCCAACTTAAGTTTAGTTAACTTAAAAATATAGATATGCAAAAAATAAAATAAAATATTTACAATTGGTTAATGCACATTTCAGGTTGGACCCATTATATTTTCTCAAGATTATGTATTAATTACTTGCACAAGGGATTTAACTCAAAATGACACAAAATGATGATTGAAATGCAAATTTTAAAAAAAAATTGTGTCATATCATTCATCTTAGAAAGATGTACAATAATAGAAAACACTTTGGTATGGCTGTGATGGGATTGTATAATGTGAACATTCCACAATGTTTTTGCCATAAATGATTCAAACCTATCCTTTAATTTGCATGAAAAACCTCCTTTTGGTTGTTCCCACAATTCATGCCTTCAATTTTAAACTCCAATTTTTTTGAAAAAAACCATATGATGTGCCCAAATACTATATGCATCACATGGCATGAGCATGTTAAAGTAGGCCAAAAAAGTGTCTTGCAACTGCAAAAGAACAAGATTGTCAACTTTGGAGGTTAAAAAATAGGACACATTCTTTGAAAACTAAGATTTAAACTACATGAACATTTGTAGTGAAGCGGTTTTTAAAAGCTTAAGTTGTGTTACTTTTTTCCTAGCCTATTTTCATTCACTTTTTTTCATTTGGGGTTGTTGTCCCATTTTGCACAAGTAGTAGACATAAAGCATAATCATGAAATTTCATTTTTGAAATTCATTCTTATGGCTCCCTCAAAAAATATTTAAAGCATGTTTGAGCTTAACATGTCATAATTGAAATATTCAAATTCCAATATGCATATGGCTTAAACATTAATAATGCATCATTTGAATAATTTGATTTGGAATTTTTTAAAAAAAAATTGCAATAAAAAATTAAATAATTGAGTAATAACGAAGATTGGGGATGACCATATATGGTTTATTTAATATGACAAAAACATGCAAATTTTATGACATTGGCAAAAGGTTTTAATTCAAAAATAGAAAATCAACATTCCATTTATTTTTCCTTCTTGACTAAAGATCACAATTGGCCTACTTTAGCATGCGTGTGCCTCATGATTCAAATAAATGTGTTTGACATCTCTATGAATGAAATCTGAGTTGTGAACCAATTGGAAGATAAGAAGATGTTTTCATTAACATGTTAAAATCAATGTCATTAAAAACATTTCTAATGTGATACCAAATTATCGAGAGAACATTAGGTGCAATGTTGAGAGCCACCATTAGTGGACTAAAATTGTGTGCCTTTAATACCACCCCATGCACCAATTATTCTACAAATATAACCAACCAAATTTTATTCAAACCCCCTAACAAAATAATAAAAATGATTATGTTGAATTATGGCAAACTTTCATACCACCAAGATGTTAAATTGGAAAAAAATCCAATAATAAATTGATTTGTACCTTTAGTGAAATGGCACAATGGATGAAATGGGCATTGCGACACAAGGAAGTCAATATTGGTTAGCTACTATAGTTTGTGCATTATCTTTAACTTTCATTAAATATTATCATACATATATCTTAATTTCAATGACCTTTGTTCTATTATTACCAAGATGGTCCAAGTTTTTTTTTGGGAAAATTAAAATTTTGACATTACAATATTTTATTTTGTGAGGTAGTTTGAACCAAACTTCCATGTAGCATAAGAAATTGGTTTGGGTTTCTTAATTAAACATTTCTACATATGATGTTAAACAACACTTAAATGAAAATAATATACTTTTTTTTCTTCCAATTTTTATTCTTTTCTCAATCTAATTCCAAATAAGATACAAAGATCATTCTTTTTTGAATTAATTATGATGTTAGAAAATTAAACCAATTTTTTTTTTCTTATAGTTGCAAACTAAATTGAACATAATAATTGGTTGTACAACTTTCATCTCCATAACTTTGTTCCTACATAAACAACATGTATTTGAAATGTTTCATTCTTAGATGCCCTAAAATTGCAAAATGTCACAAGTAGAACCAATTGTAGTCCATTCTTGCATTATTTGTGACAATCTATGTCCAAGCATAATTAATTTCCATGTAAGAAAATTTGTATGAATAATTTGATTATATGGGTTCATTCTATTTCAATCCTCATTTGTTAGGATTTGTTATATAGTGTATATATGATATAGAGTTTGGCAACTACATATCTATGTGAACTAAAACAAATTTATCAATTCCATGAATGATGTTGTAAAGTTTTGTACTATAGAATCATATACAATGAGGTGACAATGATTACTAAATCGCTTAAAAAGTCCTAAAAGATGTTGAAGGGGTTGATGTGCTAGATTGGGATTGGTTGTTCAATCTTTTTCATCGTTAGTTATATAGCTTAATTAACTAGTTGTAGTGCTTTAAAAATGTTTCTACATTCTATAAATATTCATTATATTCATTTCAACATCCAAACAAATATCAATTTGAAACACTAATAATATATAGACATCACATATATTCAATGCTACCTTAGTATTCAACACTAAAAATCATGTAAAATAAGCATTGATTATAGTTTTTGTGATGTGTTATAGTATGAATAGGTGTACCCAATAAACATTCATTACAAATATATATTATTTCATGTATAAGCTTTATGTTTGCCATCTTAACTATTATACACCAAAACATAGCTTTCATGATATGACATATTGTGACCATCTCAAAGTTAGTCGTGTGGGCATGTGAACCAAGGTGCTTTACTTAGTCACTTTTAATTATGACTATGTGACTAAGGTACATTGCAACTTCCTATTTTTAATCATGATTATGATTACAAAACTAGAGGTGAAATATGACTACAACATAAGCCCCCCTAGCTCACCTTTGGTCATTGACGTCAATTACAAGAGGTTTAATACAAAAAAAATTAAGGGCATCACCTAAATTAAATCAAAGAATCCAAACCAAAGAAATAAAGTTCCTATATATGGTTCCCAAAGGAGAAACAAATGGGGTAGGAGGACAAAGGCCTCTATAAATTCAAGTAGCACAAGTGACAACATTGTATAAAAATAGAAACCAAAAATAAATTGGTGGGTAAGTGTGTAATAGGTAGTAAAAATGACAACATTGTATCAAAATAAGGACCAAAAATAGATTGGTACGTAGGTTGGTGATAGGTAGGTTCAAGGGTTGATAAAAGGTATGTAAGTAGGTACATAAATAACATGTAAGTAGGTAGGTGATAGGAAGGTTTGGGGTTAATAACATGTGTGTATAGGTGGATAGGTAAGTTGATGATATGTAGGTTTAACATTGGTAATTTTAGCATGTAGGTAATTAGGTAGGTGAAAGGTTGGTAATAAGTAATTAGGGCGGAATAAAATAAATAGCTGGTATGTAGGTTTGTGATATGCATGTTCATTGAGTTATTGATGGATATGTAGGTAAGTAGGTAAATAATAGGTGGGTAGATTGTAGCTAGGTAAATGTATCAAAATAATGCTCAAATTTCTACCTTCCTATTATGAACCCATTATTTACTCGATGTTTGAATTAACCTTAAACCCCATTACTTAATTAAAAAGATATGAAATAAATGTGTTTATATTCAATATATGGTGATGAAAGTTATTATTTTATGAATGTGTGGTGCATTTGGGAAAAATTTGAATGTCATTGTGAAGGTGAGGGGTTCAACTCCTTGTACTTACAACCTATTTACATTTAGGTTGTAAACTAGGTAGGTAAGTAAATTTATGTTTAAATTTGATAGGTAGGCTAAATTTTTGTTTAAATTGGATAGGTTTGTTAAGTACAAGTAGTTAAGCTAGTGTAAACTAGCAAGTTAAGACAAGATAAAACAAGGTTTACAAACCAATATTGGGTAGTTATTTGGCTTGACATGGGTTAACAACATTGGTTTTAGTTATGGTTAATAAAAACCAAACTAAAACCAAAGGTTTTTAATGAAAGTAAAGAACCATCTCACATTAGTTGAAACCAAATGTTATGTTTATAGTCATACATGTTTGTCATCTTTACGTGACCATAGTCACGGAAGTCATGTGTATTGGTATTTATGACCAACCATGTTTGTGATTGGATGTTAATAGCAATGCATTCAAATCGACTATGTAATATCTAGTCAATTTTATCACATTTGATTGCAAATGCAGTCATGGATGAAATCACAAGACCATAATTTTGGCATAATGGTTGTTTAATTAATACATTATACATTTGTTGTTAAGAGTAAGTAATGTAAAGTAGACATGGCCACATGTGCACTCATTACTACAAATCATGATTTTTATGTTGATTTTTTTATTGAATATACATGTAATCATATTGGACATTGGATAATTTCAGCTATAATTATAATGGACTAATCATTTCTACCATAAACATGATTGAGTTATGATGCTCGAATGCCTACTAAAATCTAGAGTACCATGTCTATGTTTAGTAAAATGACAAGTAATCCTAGTTGATGTGGTTGAATCAATTTTTGAACTACAATTATTTTATTATTGATAATATAACTATTCTTCTTTAAAGTGTTGAGAGATTGTTAGAGGCATTCACCCACAACTTGGAATTTTCAATTTTCAAATTATTAAAAATTTATAAATAATAATAATAGTTTCTAACCAAGTTATGGATGTGATTTCTTGGATTCACAACTCATTATCTGACATATATATATATAATCAACATGACTAGTTTTATTCTTGTGACTCATAGTTATAATATGTCCAAAGTGAAAATTGAATTACCTTATTTTCAACCATAATCCATTTGATGACCATTTCATGTCATCACAAAATGTTGTTGCAAAAAACATAACCACATATATATTTTAAAATTTTCATATCTTATTATTATTATGTAATATGCAGTTTTGTTGTGAAATCTATTTCATATATATGCATTTAATTTCAAAACCTAAATGTATTACATTATATATATAATTTGAAATATTTTATTTGGGTCGTAAATCCAAATTTAATTCTTACTAAACTGAATATTTTAGAATATAATAAAATGAACTGAAATAATCAAATACACATTTATTAAAATTTTAATTTTAATCTAAAAAAATACATTGCATTAATTTTTTATAAAGTATCTCAAACATTTCAAAGCAATATCTTTTGCTACAATAGTGTATGTAATTTTGTAATGGAATTACATATGAATGTGAAGTACATATATGGTTATATATTGACTTAACAATTTGCAAGTTTTTGAAATAACATTTAACTAGTATAATTATCAATTGTGTATTGAATAGCAAAACTAACATATTTTATATTGCACATGTTGGAACTAGGCATCCATGCCATATTTTGATTAACGTAATTTAATCATGCCACATAACCACATTTTCAACTATGTAGCTACTAAATATGTTTATGATTTTTGAACCTTGTTATGTACAAATGTGGTTTCAAATGGGTTAACAAACACAATGATTTTTTATATGTAGGTGTAGTACACATGTTTAAGCTCCAAGATTGAAGTTGAATCAAAGCTCATGTCATTTTGTTATTCTTCAATGGATGTCGCATAAATTTTTTTATTAAAATCTATTTGAATCATTACAAGCAACAATTGATTAATTACCTATTATTCAATATTGTGCTTGACTATGAAAATCACACTACCATCATTTTTTTGGTAGTTAAGATCAAGAAGATAACTATAAGATCAATTTAATTTTACACTTCAATGCACATATGTAACATCAAAACTAACATTGTAGGTCATTAATGAAAATTGGTAGTCTAAGGTACAATTTTGACTGATTTATTTTGGTTATACTAGTAGAGTTTTAAGTCCACATATATATAGGTGCCACACTCGTCACATGTACCCAAACTATGTTTGATTTGATTATATTGAAATTTAAAGTTGGTTATTTTACATACATAATAAAACTTTTCAACAATGCAAGAATATCTATTTTTTATGTTAATCAAAATGGAGTAGTTAAATATTTTATAGTAGAATAACATTAAATCTATAGCTAGTGTCATTGCAAATGCTATGAAAATAAAAACCATAGTTTTATTGTAATGACTTGTCCATTTTTGGCATGAACTTGGGATCCTTGCTTTGGACTTCCTTAGATCGCATGATGTTAAACATCTTGAAGGCTTAGATAAAATTGCTATACACCTCATGTTTTTATTGCAACTTTGATCAAATTAACTTTGAAATAATTTGTAATCACATATTTGTCTATCTCTCATAGTAGAAGAAATATAAATATAAGAAAATATATGAATCAATTGGAAATTGATTTCATAGAAGCCCACAATTTAAGAAAAAAATGCATTCAAAATGTTAACAAACAAACCCATGTTGATTTAGGTGTGATGTAGTGTTTTCTAAAATGAAAACATGTGATCAAACATTATACTTGATGCATTACATTTTGATATCAAAATTAGATTAATCGTACTCTAGTTATGCATTTAATGAACGTAACTTATCACAACACATAATTATTTTACTTTGAAAATTGGCTTTTAAAGGAGGGGCCAAAAGTTGGACCTTTTATGCAACATCATGAAATACTAGGTTTATAAAAGAAAAAGAAAACCATGACTAGATAAAAAAAAGAAATAAAGTGGATGAGATTACCTTGTGATGTAGTTCAACTAATTTCATAACATTATCCAAAAGTTCAATGCACCAATCATTGATGATAATTGTAATACTGGTCTTGATTCACTCAATTGTACAACATTTTGCATATAGTTTAAATGTTTATTCAACTCCATAAAACTTAAAATACCCCCTTGCAATGTTAAATAGTATAAATAACTTCGAAAAGGCCACAAAGTTAGAAAAGGTATTATGTTGTATGAATATGTTGAAAGGGATTTAATGAATATAATAAAACTACTTAGCAAGGATAACTATGTCGTCTAGTATTTATTGACATTCTTTGATCCATTACAACATTGGTAAATTGCTTTAACCCTTTGGGAAGACATTGCTTTTGTCATGTTACTAAGAAATTATTATTTCTTGGTTCCATTGGAAGTACCAAACACCAAGGACCTTGGTAACATAACAAATGCATGGTTTATAATTTTAAATTTTCAAGTAGGAGATTTAACTTGCAACATGCATAACTTTAACATATAATGAATTCCAATGCCAATGTTTCATCATAACTAGTTTATGTTAGATGGGTATTTTGGTGATCATCACTACGACAATTCCAAAGTCATTTTGGATTATGATTCGTCATAGATCAAATTCCATTTTAGAATCGTACCTCTTTTATGAAAAATTACCCATTAAAAAAATGCAAAAATCTAAAACACAAACTTATCTAGATAAAAAAAACAGTTTGTATTTTATTGTGAACTTTTCTAATGAATGCAACTTTCATTGGCATTTGCCTTGCACATCAAGAATGTAAAAAAATATTAATGGAACAAAATAACATATAATGAAATTTACAAAATTTTATTTTTGAAAAGACAAAATGCATTACAAAAAAATATTATGTCCACACAAAATAATTTAATCATCATCATTGGTAGTGCGAAGCAACACAAAGTTCAAATTATGTAATAAAAGGGTGAATAAAATTTGTATGCCTTGTGTCATCATGGTATTGGTTAAATGATGGACAATGGATGAAATTATGTTGAATAAACCTACTGGTCTACATTGTGAAAGTAATGTGATTGTCTAAATTTTAAGTAGAATTACAAATTTATGATGTGTTCCAAGTACATAATCTATATGTTACTATGGATGTACACATTAATAGGAAAAATGAAATCATGATATTTAAGCACATGAATTTACATGAATAAACACATGGAAATTTATGTATATTCATGTAATAATCTATTGTAGGAAATTAATGATTTAAATTGTAATAACCCCGCCTTCTAAAATACATGACTTTGTTCATTGACATGATACATGTTGAAAACACATATAAAGGGTGTTTTACTATTCATACTGATGTATAAAGGGTTTTATCCTTCTCATAATTATCAAACAACTAACAAAATTTCATATGTGTTGTTAGTTTGTAAAAGCATGAATTTGGACCTAAAAGAATTACATTGAAAATTTAAGTAAATTGAATCATTGTTAAATAATAATAATAATATTATTATTATTATTTTTTGTGAGGATGACATTTTGAGTTTTTATTCATACCACATACATGTCTTTGATTAATACTTCTTTATATGATGAATGTGTACAATAAGAAAAATCATATTATCTTTTTAAAACCAAAATTGACCACATCCATTGTTCTAAATAATTTTTAAAATGTTAATTTATTTGATAATAAACTCTAAATCTAGTTAAACTAAATTGTTATTGCCCCAAGCTAATGGATGTGCATGTGTAGATTTTGGGTGCACCCATCCAATTGATGGGTTGTTTTGAAGTCTATCCATCTACTTATTGGGTTTCTTTTCAACATATGAATGTTAAGTAACTAATTTAATCATGCATATGTATCAAAAAAAATTTGGGTTGTCATTTTCCTTTTTGTATCACAAAGTTTCATATCACTATGAAATGTAAAATACAATTCATATGACCAATTTTTTAAATGGAATTTGTTTGATAAACATATAAATAATTAGCTTCAATTCCTTTAAATCTTATAAAAATGATATTATTTAAAAAATTATTTGAAAGATTATACCATAATTGATTAAAATAAAACATGTCAATGTTAAAATAAATGTAAAATTATTTTTGAGATATAGATGTTTTTAATTAATTTGATGTTATTAAAAAAACTTCAATAAGTATTTGATGAAGATTTATTAACAAAAATCATGATGAAATTAAATTTTAATTGATTAATTTGTTTGTATTGTTGTTGCATTTTATGTTATAAAAATCTATTATTACCCTTAGATAGTAGACATGCATGTATGATTTTAGGTTTTGCCAAGCACATATGGGGTAAACACATCTAATTTAATATTGTATAACTTAGTTTGAGAGGAAACAAATCTTTCATCCATTTTTGTAATGAATGTTAAATTAAAGCACCAAACGCAAGAAGATAGAATGACAACAATATTTTAACTATTTTGTCAAAAGAAATTTGCAATATGGAGGATGGATCATTTATGTTAAATTAAACCTCTTAGATCAAGAAAAGTAGTGAGTACAATGCTTTTTGGATGTGTCCTTAGAATAGATATGTTTTGTTCCTTTGTGTGTTATGGAATGTGCAAATGAAATAAATAATAGTGGCAAACTCCAACAATCAAAGGTGATATTGTAGGTGCAATGTTGATGTTTTACTCATGAATGTTGATATTGGGTGTTTTGGCGGAAATGCTACAATGGCGGGAAGAATGCAGAACCAAGGAAATAAATGGAGAAAATGAAGGAAGGTGAACTGAATAGAGGAATAAAATTAAGTGATATTTTGTGTGTTCTTGTGTTTAGAATGTTGAAAGGCCTTTAGATACTTTGAAACTACAAAGATGATTTTGTGATAATCATGAGTCTTATTCATATTCAAATTAGACCACCTTTTTTTTTTTTAATGCACACAAGGTGATCAATAGGATAAGGACAAGTCAATTTAATCTAGGTGGATCATGAATGGGAAGTAATGAAAAATTTAGAGGAATGCATAATGAGAAGAATTGTTGGCATACAATTTTGTTGAAAGTATTTTTTTACATGTAAATTGGAAAGAGATTAGAGAATTTTGAGGAGAGGGGTTTGTAAGGAGTTGTTTGTTAGGAAAAAAATTGAAGGTGTTTTTTAAATACATTTTTATTGGTCCATCAAGCTCATTAGAGATTTATGAGAGATGTGTAATGCATGAAAAGTGAGAATTGAATATACTAGGATCATTGTTTTTTAAGGATTTTCAATTTGTTCTCCAAGGATTTGGTGGAGTGTTATTTAGGAAATGTCTTTTTGACAGTAGATATTTGTCATTAAATGTTGAAACAAAAGATTTGTTGAAAAATAACTAATTGTACAAAAGTGTGACATAAGGTAATTGTTAAGGTAAAGAATATTTATTTATTGAAACAAATATGGGTGTAGTTAGGTGGGGATTATATAAAGTCTTTGTTATTGTGTGTGGGGAATGTATGTATGCCAACAATCAAATTTCCCATGATGTTCAATGTGAGATTCTAGAAGGATTTGATTCCACTCTATTCACATCTTAGAATTGAAATTTTGAAGTAGAGAATGTGAACTTTTGGATTGTATGGCAAGGTGGTTTTATTGCGAATTTAAACTAGTTGTAGTTAGAAGTTACATTGTACAAGAAAGATATAAAAGTTTGTTGTAAAGTTGTCAAACTAATGCATTCTTATTGTTTTTAAAGGTATAATTAAGATTTCTTGGTAACCCCAAGTTTTTAGCCACATGATTTCAACCTTGGTGTCTACACATTTGGCACAAATATATTATCAATATTATCAATGTGATAATTCAAGAAACCATAAAAAACATAACAATTCAACGAGTTGATCAATGTTAAGAATTAAACAAGTCAATAGATAAGTAATGAACAAATTTGAAACAATGGAAGCTAAACCATTCAAATCAAAATTACATGTCAAACAACAAATCAATGAGCAATAAAATAATAGGAAAATAATATGAAATAATTGAAAGTTGAACCAATGAGATCAATAGAAGACCTTGGCATGTTTGAAAAAAAATCATTAAATAGTTAACAACTCAAGGAGTCATCAAGGAACAAATGATAAGAAAAAACTAACAAAAATAATAACAAACAAGAAAAAAAAATGAATAAGAAAATTGAGGTTTGATTAAACAAAATCAAAGTGAAAAAATGAAACAAATTGCCCAGATTTCAAACTTGAAATTCAAATAGCAGAAAAAGGTGCATGGGATAAAGTGAACATGGGACAAAAACAAGAGTGTGCCAAAACATTGGAGATATTTCAAGCCATGTTTCAATTCTTTCGTCTGCTTAACTATCTCACTAGGTGTTTCAAATTTTGTGCACACAATAAAAACCCATTGATCCAATATTGTTGGAGTTTAGACACACGAAGAAATTTCATGTTATATAATCATTGTCATCCTATATTTATCCTTGATAAACTACCCACTAATCTAGAGTTATTCCTTTTTTAACATTGTTACTTTCAACTATTTGATGTGCAAAATTGAGTTTACTTTGTAATCACATGTTTAAATGAAGTTTCCCTTTTTATAAATGTTGCAATACCATTTTTTTTCTTTTTTCTTTCTTGGAAGTGGTTAACAATTATGACATATTTGGTCATTGAATGTAAATAAATGATACAAGGTTCATAGATTTGCTAAACTAATCAATTGTTGAACTTGGGATGGTGAAACATACTTTAGTGGCATTATTTAGATCTACATGTAGTTGGTTGGTTTTAAGCAAATGAAAAACAAGAGAAATTTTTTTTTGTTATGACATGAAGGGAAATGATCCATTAATTTTATAGGAAATTCATTTTTTTTATTAGGAAGAAAGGACACATGGACATGGGTCAACTCCCTACTTATATTGACATTATTTTCATGAGAATGAAATTTGGGCAAATGGGATTACTTTTCCAAAAGAAATGTTTAGGTTTTCTTAAGACCTTGAGGTAAAAACCAAATTAAAGTAAAGGTAGGGGAGGAAAGTGGATTGCAAGGTGAACATAATAACACATTTCTTGTGTTTGATGAACTTGCACTTTATGTTCTAGAAAAGGTTTCATCAATTGTCCCCACTCCAAAGTTCAAAGCTCGAATTGTACTTTCCTTTTCAACTATTGATGAAGACACGTCGGGACCAAAAACTTGATACATTAGTAAACAAATTTTCAAACTTTAAATCTTGTTTATTGCACTTGTTTGTTCACTTGTGATTATTTTGTTTGCTTTGACAATTGATTGCCCATCCCCATTATTATGGGAAAAGAGGATGGAAGGGGTATTGCCACCACCACCAAAAGTCTTGGCATATGTGCACACCTTGTGTTTCATTATATGGAGTCCATATGGATATTGGATCACAAAGTTACTTTTAAAATTTGGACTTAAATTGTAACCTCTTTAAATTGATTTTGTATTATGATAAACTTACGATGGTCCACTTGCCTAGTGATTGTCTTGTAACTGGGAAACAAACAATTTTGAGTTTTAGTTTGAAAACTATCAAGGTTTTTCTATTATTTTGATGCAAATTATAACATTTAATTTTGCCTACAATGTTAGAAATTTCAATGTTGTCACATTTTGTAACTAAAAAAATTAGTGTTTATTTTTGGGTTAGAATTTATTAAAAATGTGATTTACTTAGTGCAAAAAAAACTTTTGCTATAAATAACAATGTTAATAACCAATAGTCAATAGTTTAATTGTCCCCTTTCATTTTTTGGGGGCTTTCATATATTGTCAACCATATTAATCAAATCAATTTTGCAATGATTTAATTGCATGTTGAAGTGTGTTTATGCAAATCATTTGTACGCAATTTCTTGTTTTTGTTACATATCTCTTCAATGTTGTGTTATCTCAACATTTAATTATTAATTTGACCGTCCTTGATTTTAAGCCATTGTTAGTGTGCATACAATAGATCTATTTTATTGAGGTTCAAATTTGCAATGATATAACATGTAATTCAAACCAAGTATTTGAATTTCATGAAAATTTGTGATGAATGTTTTTTGAAAAAGTCATTTGCTCACATATACCATAATATTGCAATCTTGTATAAGTTAAAAATGTAAATGTACTTCATGATTTTAAGAGTACATATTACTTTTCACATTGATTTCATCCCAAGAAAAATGACTTAGAACATTGGTTTACTATTTTTGCAATGGGACTTTTTGATCAAAACCCACTCCAACTCAATCTTGTGTCTTCTTATGAAACCACATGAAAGGAAAAGAACTTTGAACCTTGAGGCATTAAACATAGACATTAGATGAATGATCCATGTCAAAAGGTAGGTGGGTGGGGAAGAGATTGATCACTTTTCTTGAGAATTGTGAAATGCAACTTTACAAATTGCGAGGTTGAAACTTGCTTTTTGTTTGCATGATCATGTACATGACGTGCTTGTTGCATTAAAAAATGGAAGCTTTTTGCACATGGCAAATGTTTAGACTTTGCCTTGGCACATGGAAACACAAGCTTGTTTTTGTTTGTGTCCTTTGAAAGAAAACATGTTGAATGCATAGAAGTTCCACTAGTATTGTCCAACTTTGGGAACATATGTGGAAACATGGGGGAGTACCCATTAAAAACACACATGGACTTTCAAGTTAAAAACCTTTGGCAATATTTACGAGAAGAAACATTAGGAACATGTTTCCCACATAATATCCGTTCTTAAAAAAAAAAAAAGGAAAATTTGGGCAAGTCCAATGCCTTTTTGTTCATTTAGTTGTGGGTTTCGGCCCAACACACATTGTGTTCACCCAATGAAAAGGAAATAAACACAACTAAGTTCAAATTTCATTTGTGTAAATAGGCCAATGTATCATCCCACGTGATGATTTGCAATATTAACATCAACTCCAAAGCCTCATGGCCATCATTCCTACCATCTTACGCTTGTGACCTAGGGAACACTTAATGCAAAGTTTGGGATTTATGAACATCAAATGACCATTTTATTTTTAGGGTGATATTAAATAATTGTCCAGCCTATTTTTTATCACCCTATTATTATCTAATTATTTAATATATACATATTAAACCACTCTATATTAATTATAAATCAATATTTTAAAGTATTACATACGATATATTATAATTAAATTAATTATGTGAATAAAATGCACATTATTTAAAAACTAATTAACTTATATTTTAACCCAACAACCAATATGTTGCACTTTATATTTTTACTCATATTTTTAATTTTACTAATGTCCCCTAGGCTTGTGAGTTTGGATTTGCCACAAAATGCCCAAATATAATTGGGGTCAAGCCAAACAAGTTTATGAAACTTAGGTTGGTCAGCCAATCATGAGTGCAAAAATTCAACTAGTATCCAAAGCAGGTATGCCACACCAAAATTAATCTCTAAAAATGAAATCTGTAAATAATATTAGTTATGGAGTAGGGTAAAAAGATGGGTGATTATGAGCGATAAAGAATTACCTTATGGATCTTAAGCATGGAGATAATTTGATTAGAACCTTATTTTAGATTCATATATAAGTTAGATATGTAACTAAGTTATTTTGAGTTAGACACAAGTAAAAGTCAATTTGATTGACTTTATATGTGACAAAAATATAAAAAATTCAACAAAAGTCATATAATAAAAGTTCATCCACGTAAAGGAAGCATACTTTCGAACACTACAAGGAGGCCTAATCTTATAGGCCTAAAGTTAATGAATGAAAAGAATTATTGAACTTAAACCAAAGGATTGGATAATTCATTCAATCTCCCCTTCAAGTAGGCATTTAAGGGAGCTAGTTGAAGCATTCAGAGCTCATTTTCATGCTTTCATGTCTATATTCTTTCATAAGATTTGTAGGAGGGTTTTTGTGTGTAATGCATTCATGATGCAATCAGTCATATATATATTTTTGGCACTGAAAGTGTTCACAAATGAAAATTAATCTGGACTAGGGTGAACAATCCTCATAAGGCAAGATCTTTAGATGAGTGTGATGACCTTTCCTTTGAATTAGAATTCACATGTATACCAAGCTTTAGCTGCATGGATGATCCTAACTCAATGATTCAAATTTTCACGTAACACAAAAAGATGATTCACTGTTTTGTATTGTGTGAAAATTATGTTGAATTATTCATTTAACTTTTGTGTTAAGAAAACATTATTTAAAAAAAATAACCCTTCGAAGTTTGGACCAATGTTGGGTAGTTCTTAAAATGAAAGGTAGATACCTGTCAATTATCAAGTCAGGTACACACTCACTTACCCATCAGTTCTCAAAAATTCAAAGAAACAATTTTGATATATAACTACCATTCTCAAATTTTTTTGGGGGGGAAAAATCGAAGAACTGGGCACTGGCCAGAAAAAAAATTGCTGGTTCTTTGCCAAATTTTTCATGGAAACTGTCAAATTTCAAAAGATTTTGAAACAATTGAAAGCAACAATTCTCTGATGTTGAATTTTCTTCGAAGAACTGGAACCAAAATTGATGGTTCTTTGAAAATTCAAAGAACTGCCCAACATGGGTTTGGACCAGTTTGGGCTGTTTGGGTGGGTATTAATGTATGAACATATTAGCTAGTATTGGTATTGGATCTTTGAGAAGAAAACCATACCAACCCAATATTGGTATTAGATGAGATAATTTTTAAAACTTTGATACCAACCTGGTCTTGGTATTAGGGCTCAAGGCTGGTTTTTGGCTAGTATGTGATAGGTATATACTTGATATTGAGATCAATATAACCTTGGTATTGAACTTTTATTACATCAGGTCCATGCTAGGGAGACATTGGTACCAGGTTGATATTACCTCAAGTCATACCAATCTGGTTGGTTCTTTTGATACCAGAACCAATATCAATTTATGTACCAAGGTTTCAACCTGGTTCCTGCCCAAGACTAGTTTTGAAACTCATACTTAGGCTTCAAACACCTAAATTGCTTATCCTATAGTATAAACAACCTAAGGGCTTCCTCTATGGGATTCGAGCAGCCCGACATTAAAATAAAAAGCAAAGAGAATGGGTAATCCCATAGGTCTAGCCATACACAAAACCCATGTTCATGTGTGTGTGCATGTTTTCATTTCTAAGCACCAATGGTGGATGATAAATAAAAAGGAAAAGAACAGAAAAATAAAATAAAATGAAAAAAAATCATCATGAGAGAGGTACCATAAATAATGAACTAGTCTGACTGCTTTCTGGAAAGAGGATTCTTGTGGGAGACATCAACAAACCCTAACACAACAAATACAAAACAAAAGAGTACATTAGCATTAAGGGAGGGTGAAATTCAGAAAACCATCGATTTTTGTGGTAGGCTAAACTGAGTTTTATCCTGTCTTCACTCCCCCCCCCGCCCCCTTTTCCTTTTTCTTGAGCGCCTTCACTGCTGCTACATAGAATTTTCACTGCTACTATAATTTCACTCGAACCTTGTGCATTATTAAATGTTGGGTGTCGACATTTTTCATACCCAGATTCAATAAAAATTTCCTTACTATACGGATGCCACTGAAAGAGGGGTGTGAGTGTGAAAGGAGGCCCAAAGACAGGGTGACTTTACGGATAAATTTAATATCTAGTAAATAACCTTTCAGGTAACACACAAGCCACTCATCAAACAAAATATGAGTAGAGACAGATGGGGGGTGGTGTGGAGAAGTGATGGAAAAGAGAAATCGGTCACAAGTATTTGGTTAATAATTTTGTGTGGAGAAGGAAGGACATCTGTTATTGTGTACACCACCACTGGTACTGATTGGGCTGTTATGTAAGGAATACAATTGTTTTGAATCTCACCCCTTTATGACCAAACTCAGGGTTCAGAAGTTGTGTTTTCCTAACTTTATTAGGTGTTGACCTTGAGCTTGGTTACGGTTGTAGCAAGCCATCATCTACTTGGTTGAGGTTTGAGAGTGCTAGTTTTAGACTAGGTTGATGGCTTTACCAGGCTCTATTGAGGTGAGAGATGTCATAAGGTTGCTAGTTGCTACAAGTGTTGGGTGGTTTTTTTTTTTTTTGGACTTTTTGTTATAACCTCCAGTTCCAGGTGTACCTATTTGAGTAAAGAGCACCTTTGTTTCATGATTTTAAAATAATTTCGGAATAAAATAGAGTGAACTGACAATCAGCAATGCAACCATTGGAATGTTTGTTATGTCAGTTGTGAAGAAATGCTTCTTGAGTTGATGTTATTGTTTCTATTTGGTGTTTAATCTTGTAAACATAGGTTTAGTAGATAGGTAGGAAGGATGATAGGTGGGCACTAAGTACATACTTAATTGCCACCTGTTATCCTTCCTACCTATCATATGGTTGCTTATCAATTGTGAGACAAGAGACCTATATCATACCTACAACCCATCTTTGACACTAATTCATTCTGAAAAGGGCTAGTGGAAAAAAAAAAACACTAAGAGCATTTTGTCAAAATTGTAAAAAATCCAACCTCAGTCAAAACATAGGATAAATTTGAAACGTATTAGTGTACTTAGCATATTTAGAAATTATTGTTGAGAATTTGAAATATTCAAATTGAGAATGTTGAACCCTTTTTTTCAAATTTGTTTTTTTTGGTGTTAAGATTTGCAAAATACAATTCATAAGTATGATATACAATATTGTGATTAGGTTTGGTGGTATATATATATATATATATCTGAAAGTTCTAGAACATGGAAAGTTAAGAAAAATTCATAACATGGAAATTAAGAAAATTATTTGCTTGTTGACAATGAATTTTTAAAAATTTCATCATATAATTATGGGGGTTGTATTTATGCTCTTTTAATGTTTTTAATTTTGTTACTAAACACTTAATAGGTAGATGATTTATTCATTGCTTATTTATGTTTATTTGCAGAGAGTTGGCATCCTTGCTATATTTCTTGAGATTTTTATTTTGCATAAGAAGTCAAGCAAATTTTTTTTTGTTCCACTGAGATGAATTTGCTCAATAAATTAAGAGAGCCAATCAAAGGCTATTAGAACACCGGTTACAAAGATTACTTGAGCTAATGATAAAAATAAATAAAATCTAGCCAAATCTCATTAATTGATAATAGCAATATCATGAAAATGTTGCATGAACTTATATATATAAGTTCAAGAAAAAAAAAAACTTAACCAGATAGAACTTGAAATTGCCTAAAAATTAAAAATATTAAAAATGGAAAACCAACCTCCTAAAAAAAAGTAATGTACATAGACTAGAAGAGTAAGGGTGTAGCTTCGTAGCTTGATTGAGCTTGAAAGTAGATATCTACTCCCTTCCCAAAGAATTGTATGCCATAGTTACTTGCCATAGAACTTTGTTCTAAGAATCTTGTCTCATTTCCACTAACCAACATCACGCCTAAATCTTCAAACGATTAAAGCCTCGCATGGAAGATGCTGATGATTGATACAGAGTGAGAAAAAATATTTATTTGTTTTCAACCTCCTCTTCAAATACTTGAGGTGTTAATGAAAAAATCTTAAGCGTTGAGCATATTAAGACTCGCTTAAGTTGTTAGCTAAAGTAGAGACCTTATTACTTGCAACCAATAACACAGATGGGGAAACAAATCTGTGCAGTACTCTATTTTTTTGAACGAGTTTTTAAAAAATGAGCATTAAAGTGCAATGATCAATTATCATTATTCAATTTTTATTTTATTTTAACATAATATCAGGCCAAAAGTTTCAAAAATTATAATTTCTTTTATTGTCAAAGTTTGATTTTGAGAAACACTAGCCAAAATCAGAGTAAGTTTTTTACTTGTGTTGTTGTGCGGGTGTATCTTTTACCCAAATATTCTTGCTGGGTATGGATAAGGTATATTACTTACTTTAAGTTGTTTTTTGGGGGCATATTTGTAGTCAAGGATAAACCAAACATTTTTCAATAATTTGTTTTTGTATTCTGATTTGGGATTGTGAAATTCCCATTGGTAAATTGACCTTCGAAAACTGTCTCAATATTTCCAAACATCATTAAATTTTTAAAATAATAATAACGTACCCACTTTCTACCCAAAATAGGGCTATATATCACAAGAGGGTACCAATTAATAAGACACTACCAAATTTACATACCCAAATAAACCACAGTACTTAAACTTACAAGACCACCCTATTCTGATGAAATTCTTTGTAGTGTTAATTATATTGTTACCCGGTGGGTAAAACCCATTTTAAAACCAAAATATACCCGGTAGTAGCTGGGGGAGGAGGAGGATATATACAATATACCCGCACATCACTGGTCCTCACCAAAGGCAGGGGGGCAGGGAGAGGGGGGGGCCAGGAGAGAGCCAAGTGTGTATGCTACAAGAGATGCTTGTTAGTAGTAGTAGTAGTAGGATTGTAGTAGTACATAAAAGCCTCTTTCTGTCTCTGTTTACTCAGTCACTGTCCCATGCTTGCTTGCTCATGAGTGAGTGAGTGAGTGAGTGAGTGAGTGAGTGAGGAAAAGTTTGTAGCACAATTGTTTGAGTGGGGTACCTACATACAATGACAATCTTTGTCTCATTCCTGTAGCTAAAAGCTAGCTATAATGTATGTATCGTGTGTATGCACTCTGTGTTGGGGTTTGGCAGCAAAATTTTGCATACATACTTGTAGTATAGAGCATAGAGCATAATAGATCTCTATCTTCTTTGTTGTTGTTGCTCTCCTTTTTTTTTCTTTTTTTTTCTTTTTCTTTTCCCCTGGAGATTCCCATCAGCAATTCTGTAACCTCTGCTGCAATCAGCCGGCTCTTGCTGTTGCAGTTCAGTGATTTATGTATATATATATTTGCAGAAGAGAAAGAGAGAGAGAGAAAGAGAGAAAAAGAGAGATAAAAATAAAGTGCAATGTTTATTCAAGAGCCATAGCTCGTCTTATAAATTTTTGAGAGAGAGAGAGAGAGAGAGAGAGAGAGAGAGAGAGAGAAAATTGTGTGTTTTTGACCTCAGTCTCTCTGCACATTTTGGCGTGAGTGTGCACATTTAGTGCAATCCAAGAGAACCATGGGTGGTCATTGCTTTGTTGCCTTTTCTGTCTCTCTCTTTTTGTGAGTCTGTGCTTGGGTTAGAGCTGCTGCACATACGTCAATTTGCGAGCTCAAAATAGCAAGGCTATATATATATGTACTTGGGTGTCAGATCTTTCTTCAGCTTCTTGAGCTGCTGGCTTCACAGAGTTGTTTTGTGAATCTCCATGTGGGTGTTGTTGCTGCAGATTCCCAACTCATTCAATTTGGTATGTGACTCTGAAGAAGACACAATTATTGAGCTTGTTGCTGCTGCTGTGGTGATTGATTTTCACGTACAATAGGGCCAGCGGAAAGGGCGGCCGCCTTCCTTCCTTCCTTTCCTCCCTTTTTATGTGTCGCTTTTTTCGGTTACAAAATTTTCTCTGTGTGTTTGTTTGTTTGTCTTGGGTTTGGATTGTTTGCAAAACGCTACGCTCTTTTGTTGTTGTCGCTGCTGCTTTTGTGGGTTTGAATGTTTGAATGGTGAAGTTGCCACGGAAGAAGACGTGTTGGTGGGCTTTCTTTTGTGAATTCTGTGGCATGGTGCTCCGTGAAAGGTGGATTCAAGCACTCAAATGTAGCGCATTGTTATTAGCAGCAGCACGCCAGCAGTCCGTGTCCAGCAATTTCGTCGCCTTAGAGCTGTTCGAGACGCAGAGGTTGTAGACCAAAAGCAGCGCCGTGGAAGTCTTAATGTTTCCAATTTGACAAAGAAGGGCGGGTCTCTGGGAGTTCGAGGTGGGGTGGTGGGGGCGGCTTGCTGGGTGGTGGTGCTGCGGTTCTTTTGCAAAAGAGACCAGCATCTTTGTCGCAATCAGTTTAGGAGTTTCGTTTCTTCTCGCTTCCGCAACAGAATCCGACGATTTGTGTGTGTGTGTGGGCGCGCGCGCGCGCGAGGCTTTTAGAATCGCAAAAGAAGGAAAGAAAGAAAGCAAGCAAGCAAGCAAGAAAGAAACACAAGGAGGTGTTGCGATTGTGGCTAGGAAGGAAGGATTTGGGAGTTTGGCGGGAAGGGGTGGGGGAGCAGGCAGGCAGCATAGGCGTGAGGGAGAAGGCGTATGCCGTACTCACTGACAATCAAGCCGCCAGAGAGGACGACAAAAACAACAGTATGGGAAGGAGAAGGTTCCGACCCTACTATCAGCCATGCCCCCCAACGTCGCTTCTCCATATCGACGCCGGGGGAGCTGAAAACTACTAGGCCCGGCAGCAGCATTCTGGTGCGGGCGGCGTCGCTGTCGGACGAGCAGGAGTTACCGAAATTGGGTGTCTCATCGCCGTCCTTCTCGTCATCGCGGGTGGAGAGACTCGTGAGGGAGCGGCAGCTGCGCAGGAGCGGCAGCTGCTATGCGGCCGGGGATGAAGTTGGCAAGCTGTCGGATGCCTCCTCTTTGGGGCATGGGGGATTGGGTATGGAATCGGGAGCAGGCGATAGACGAACTGCACCAGAGAACTCAGGTAGCCACCAGGCTGCGGGGGCAGCAGCAGGAGGAGCAGAAGGGGTGCGGGGAGGCGGACTGGAGAACTGTGAGAGCTCAGGCAATCTGAATGAGAAGGGACAGCATCGGGCGGCACAAAGGCTGCTCGTGGTGGCCAATCGTCTCCCTGTTTCGGCCATTCGCGAAGGGGATAGTTGGGATTTGAGGCTCAGTCCCGGGGGCCTTGTGAGTGCTCTTCTGGGTACGAAATCTTTCTTTCTCCCCCAAACAAACAAAAAAAAAAACCCCCCACATTTGACAAGATGCTCAGTCTCCATTGAAGCACAATTGATGATTCTTCTACAGTGCCATACCGCGATCGTGCTGGTTTCTTTTAGGAACTGTTCCTGTGTCAAGCAATTGCGGTGGGACCCACCAGCTCGTTCAGGGTTTGGTTGTCTCTCTCCCCCATCCAAGGGCTTGCTCCCTATCACTTCTTTCTTGGAGGCCACATCTGCATGTCAATTGGACCTTGGAAACTTGCCATGCGGATTTCCAAGCATTATATTACCCTCTAGAAATGGGTAGACATGCTCAGGACATGGTTGAAGAGGGTGAGAATTCTTCATTATGAAGAATTGAGGTGTTGGATTTCCTGTTTTTCCCATCTTGCAACCTTGCACACACATTCATGGTGTTTGTAACACTTGTGTCAAAAGAAGATGGAAGCAGCTGAATGTTTGGCAGTATAGAAGACTGCAGGACATCATGGGATGTTGTTGTAGAGGAGACAACTTGTGCCTGACAGTGGGACAAGTTGTGTTGTTGTTGCAGGGGTGAAACAAAATTTTGAGACAAGATGGATAGGATGGGCTGGTATAAATGTACCAGATGAGAAAGGGCGCATTTCCTTGACTGAGGCACTAGCACTCAAGGTTGGTTTCAACAATGGATGAATTAGAGATGCTGGATTGGAGAAGCAACCATTGGATCAGTGGTGGTTTGCATTCAAACTTTTGTGGTCACTTTGCTGCTCTGTGTTTGTTGTGTTGAATAATAGTCACCTGTTCTGGAGGGCAAGTGTTGTTCTTTCATTGTTGTCACTGCATCTGATTCAATTTCTGGACACCGTGGATTTTCAGGGTTGTGTTCCTGTATTTTTGGATGATGATACTGTGGACCAGTACTATAATGGCTACTGCAATAATGTGCTGTGGCCCCTCTTTCACTACATTGGGCTGCCCCAGGAGGATCGGCTGGCTGCCACCCGGAGTATGGATTCTCAGTTCAATGCATACAACCATGCCAACCAATTGTTTGCTCAAGTTGTGTTTTCTCAGTATCAGGTACTAGACAAGCACTCAGTGCAACCCATGTTTCATTGGGTGCTTGCCCACAGTTAGGACTTAGGACCCAAGAAACTGATGAGCAGCCATTCCCCCTCCTCCCTTTGCTCCTTCCCCCAAAAAAATCTCATTTCAAACTTGCCTAGATGTGTTTTGCACTGTCTACCAATTCATGCATTTGTTGTATCATTTGCTTTGCCAGAAGTTTATTGAAAGAGTTTATTTGCATTGCATCGCATATGTAATCTGGCTTGCCTGGACCAAGGAATCTGAATGTGCAGGCCTAAAAGCAAGTTGCCTTTTATGGCACACAATGGTGCTCCATGCCAAGCTGGTTTTGGTATGCTCCAGGCAAGGGCACGTGAGTCCTAGCATAGTTCTTGCAAACTATGGCCTTGGTGCTGGTGCAAATGGAAAGGTTGCAGGCCAATAATCTGTTATTTGTCTGGGTGGTGCTGGAAATCAGGAGGGTGATGTAGTGTGGTGTCATGATTACCACCTCATGTGCCTGCCAGAGTTTTTGAAAGAAATGGATTGCCACATGAAGGTTGGCTGGTTCTTGCATACACCATTCCCCTCATCAGAAATTTACCGTACACTACCTCTGCGGTCAGAGCTGTTGAAGGCTGTACTTACAGCAGATCTGATTGGGTGGGTACCATTTTGTCTGTCCCATAATGTGATACAAACTAGGAGTTGAGTTTGTGGTGTGAAGTCCCTGGGTAGTGGAAAAGTAAAACCTATCTAGTTCTTTTCCTCTGTGCTGCACGTGCTATCCTATTCAATACAGAGAAACTCAAGTGCTTTGTAGGCACCCACGAAGTACCACCTGTTCTGGATTCACCATGTTCAAGCTCCACTTTGACTTGCTTCAGCTTATGATGTAGGCATAAGTTCATTGTGCTGTGGTAATGAGCTGTTGTGCAGTTTCCACACATACGACTATGCCAGGCATTTTGTGAGTGCATGTACACGCATTTTGGGTCTAGAGGGTACACCTGATGGTGTGGAGGATCACGGCAAGCTCACACGGGTTGCAGCTGTATGGTCTCTTTATCTTTATGCAAATTACCCATGGGGGAAGAGTTGAGCTTTGGGGTGGAGAGATCAAGAAACAGGCATACACACAAGCAGAGGAATGGACCTAAAAAAGATTGTTAGTGTACACAGTTAACCTTTTATAAGGATAGAATGAGGTAATTGCATGTGTTGTCCAGAGCACTCACCTGTTACTGTGATTGCAGTTTCCAATTGGAATTGACCCAGAGAGGTTCATCCAGGCCCTGGAAACAGACCAAGTCAAGTTCCACATTAAAGAACTACGACGCTTTTTTGCTGGTCGCAAGGTGCCTTTTTTTCTGTATTTAATCACCAGTCTCAACAAAGTTGGTACTTGGTAATGTAGGAGTCTCACTAGAAATATATCTCAGCATTGGTTTGGCTCCATAAGTTGGGTCACGTCCTTCTGAAGTGCTCGTGCTATTGCCTCCTAGTGAGGAAGGGAATCACCCACTTGCCATACATGCTTCCTAGAGATTTCCTGTGCTTTGGAGACAGCTGATTGTAAAACAAAGTCTTTGGAGACTTTCTAACTATGCTTTTGCTGTAAGTAGGTCATGTTGGGGGTTGACCGGCTTGACATGATCAAAGGGATCCCACAAAAGTTGCTGGCCTTTGAGATGTTCCTGGAAAAGCACCCAGAGTGGCGGGAGAAAGTCTTGCTTGTGCAAATTGCTGTGCCAACTCGCACAGATGTTCCTGAGTGTAGGCTCTTGATCCAATTCTGCTGGAAATACATCATACTGGGCCTTCAGTGAAATCAGATATAGTTTATTTTCTCCAATCATGATCTGGGCACAACTTTTTGTGATGTAATATGTAGGTGTATTGGTCTCATCAAGGACATGTTGGGGGTTTGCAGACCAACGGCTGACAAGCCAGGTGCATGAGATTGTAGGCCGTATCAATGGTCGTTTTGGCTCTGTCACATTTGTGCCTATCCATCATCTGGCAAGTTCCTCTGCTTGGTGTTTAGTTCCTCAGACTCCCTTTTAGACTCTAGTCTGTCAACACAAAAAGCCAATTTTGTTTCATTTTCTTGCACATTTTTTGCTGCACTGTGTTTCATGTGGAAAATGAATTCTAAGCTTGAAGAAAAGAAACTTGGGGGATGGATGGTGAGAAGCAATGTTTCATCAAGTTTCCTGCCTTTCAGATCTCAAGGTGCAATGGTTTTCTGATGGATCTGTTGTGGCTACAGGATCGGTCTCTTGCATTTCATGAGTTGTGTGCTCTTTATGCCAGCACAGGTACATTTTCTCTCTCTAGACATCATATCATGGAGGTTTATCTATCCCCCAGATGAGATGGGGTATGTTGCTGGCCTGCTGAGTGGTAGGGGAAATATATCACTGGTGGGGTTGGGGGCTTATTGGGAGCAGATGTGGCATTGGTGACATCACTCCGAGATGGAATGAACCTTGTGAGCTATGAGTATGTTGCATGCCAAAATTCCAAGAAAAATCAAGGGGTGCTTGTCTTGAGTGAGGTTAGTTACTGCACTTTTGAAACTTGCATTTTCACCACATTGTCCAGAGAAAACTTTGTGAGTACACTGACCAAACAGGGAATGCTGAAATTGTGACTTGTGTTTGCACTCTGCATTGTCACTTTCACAGATCAAAATTTTCAGGTCCTTCTTGAGACTTAGCTGATATTTCTGTCTGAATGATGCAGTTTGCAGGGGCTGCACAGTCATTGGGAGCTGGTGCAATACTTGTCAACCCTTGGAACATAAGGGAGATGTACGGGGCAATTGAAGGTGCTCTAACAATGCCCGAAAATGAGAGAAATGAACGGCAGCGTCATAACTTCACACATGTCACTACCCATACTGCTCAGGCATGGGCGGACACATTTGTCAGGTGAATAAGTTGACCACAGGAGCCTCTGATGATGGGCAAACATTTCTCTGCCTCCTCTTTCAGCTGGAAGAAGGCTGCTGCTTCTGCTTGTATGCTTAAAATTACTAGGGTTGGCTACTACGCCACTGGACTATACAGGAGGGTTTACAGCCCTAGCTCCACCTCATGGATTTTGAGTCATGTTACAGACCTTGGAACAGCTTTACATGATTCGAATGGGAAGTTCACATAGAGCTTTTGCTAATTACACATTGCTAATTTGCCCATCTTCAATTACAGTTCCTGGGCAATGTAAAACATGCAGATGGGCTAAGGTGTCTGGGGGGTGGGGAATGTCAGCGAGTTGAATGACACAATTGTCGAAGCTGAGCTTCGAACATTGCGTATTCCCCCACATTTACCACTGGAGACAGCTGTGGGAAGGTTCCGAGCTTCCAAAAATCGTCTGCTTATTCTTGTATGTCTCAATTTCTTCAAAAGAATTTGCCATGGGTTGCTGATTGTAATCACTGTAATACCAAACATGGAAAGAGCATTGTAGTTGTTTCTAGACTTATAAAGTCACGTTGGAACAGTTTAGGAGGCAGGAAACTCAAAACACCTCATTTGACATAATCACTTTCCAACATGTGACTTTTTGCAGAGTGTTCACAGACTTGGAGATGTTTTTATCTGTGGAATCAGCTGAGTTACACATGGTGTTGATTGATGTTTTTGCTGTAGAATTTTTACTGTAAAAGAGTTGAGTAGTTGATCTGTTAGATAAAAACGATGATGCAATAAAGGAGTGTGAATGTGTGCAGGGATTTAATGCTACCATAACTACACAAATGGAAGATCCAAGAAGAAGGGGCCCAGACCAGATTACAGAGATGAATCTGCAGTTGCATCCAGCCATGAGGGATTCACTTGCAATTCTGTGTGCAGACCCAAACACCATCCTTGTTATTCTCAGTGGCAGTGAACGAACCGTCCTGGATGAGGTTCATTCTTACTCTTTTTTGAATCTTTGAGTACTCAGTACTGTAGAAGTGTGTTGAGTCTAGTAATTGGGCGAGAGTACTTTGCTAGTTGGTTGAGTCATGGCTGTTGCCTGCAACAACAGAGTCTTATTGATGCCTTTTATGGATCGTCATGTTATGTATCCTTTTTGTAACAATGACTCTTTTACAGGCCTTTGGAAAGTACAACATGTGGCTTGCAGCAGAGAATGGTATGTTTTTGCGCCATACACATGGTGAGTGGATGACCACAATGCCTGAGCATCTGAACATGGACTGGGTTGAGAGTGTACAGGTAGGCTGTATTGTCATTCATTATTCAACCTGATGTCATGGCTTTTACGGGCATTTAGAATGTCCAAACTTGGTACGGAGCAGCACTTCTGGATAGATTTGCATGCCACCTCAGAGTCCCCTGCAGTGTGGGAATCTTGGAAGGGTTCCACTGTGTGCATCTTTTCAGTGCTACGTTGGATGATGACACTACTTGTCCTGGATAGGGACATATGTGACATGCATGATCTGTCTGATGGGAGCTCTTTTGGGTTGCTGAAGCTTGTGTTTGATTATTTCTGTGAGCGAACACCTCGATCATACGTTGAGACCCGAGAGACATCACTTGTGTGGAACTACAAGTATGCAGGTAATCTCAGTTTTAAGTGCTCTTCCAATTAGGGTGCCCACTATGGAAAGACAGCTGTCTTTCATCCAGAGGTTGTAGGGATTCTGGTAAAAGGAGTTTGCATTAGCCTGCAGTTTGGATTTTAGATAGCTAGAATCAAGTCTTCAGCAGGCCTAATCAGCTGTGTCTAATGGGCATGGAGGTCTTTTCAACACAGCTTGAATTAGCAATGAACAGGATTGTGTACTGTTACAAATTGTGAAGCCTACTAAGAGTGAGGCATAATTATCAGCAGACACAGAATTTGGAAGAGTGCAAGCTCGCAATATGCTGCAGCATCTTTGGACTGGTCCCATCTCCAATGCTGCTGTTGATGTTGTTCAAGGCGGCAAGTCAGTTGAGGTCCGCCCTGTTGGTGTCTCAAAGGTATTCCCTTTCCCCAATTTGTTTGGGAAGACCTTTAGTTTACCAGTGTTTCAAGGTCTATTTTCTGGAGTTGAAGAGCTGAATGGTCTTGACATACTCACAAATGGGTTGTTGACAAGTGCAGTGCCTAAAGGTGATAGGTTGGTCCAAAACAGGCTTTGTCCAGAAACTTTAGTGCTTCTGTTACAGGTGGCAGACAGAGAGACAGAAATGTATTTAATTCAACTTTCCAGTCCTTCCCACCTTTGAATGTTCACTGAATAATCCTGTTCTGTTTGCTGCAGGGTGCTGCCATCGACCGCATAATAGCTGAGATTATACGGAGCAAGAACATGGATCTTCATATCGATTATGTCATGTGCATAGGCCACTTCCTTAGCAAGGTTGATTTCCCTGCTGTTACTCATAACTTCAAATCAATTTGTTCTTCTAGTGTGGCTCTTCACATACCTGTCCTTGTGCAAACTACCATATCATACCAGGAATTATGTTTGATATTCAGATCTAGCATTACAATAGCACACTTGAATCTTTGAATGAGAACATTTAGCAATCAGTTTGATGAATTCTTTTTTGTGGTGCAAACCATGAAGAGTGGATTGGACATGTTGTACAGGATGAAGATGTGTACACCTACTTCGATCCTGAGGTTCCCTTTGAAAGGGATCATCCCACTACCCATCCCACCGCAAATGGAAAGCTGGAGAAAGGTCCACTTGATCGCCGATTGGCTGCAAAGTCATGTGATCGAATTCTAGCCAAAAGCAATAAGATGGGAGTGGTGCGCACCAAAACCACTGCTCTTGTCTCACCAGAATGCAATGGCACCTACACTGAATGTAATAGCTTCAAGGACCGCAAGCACAATGATGGGGAGACAATGGAGCTTGACTCAGGCACTGTGATGAACATCTCAGGTGACACTTATTTCTCATGTGCTGTTGGCCGCAAGCGTTCTGCTGCCAGGTATTCCTTGGGTTCCACTGAGGAGGTGGTAGAATTTTTCCAGGCACTTGCCAACACTTATTAAGAACCACTTTCAGAGGGCAATTCAGGCCCTTCTCACGGTGCAAGCATGCGTCTCCATGTGCATCAAGCTCCTGGTGACCAGTTCTATCCTGTGCAATGTGGGACTTAGGCTAGGCCTATAAGAAAAGTAGTGGCAATGGGCCCTGACCATTTTTTGATGCGGGCTTCAGTCCCGTAAGGAGATGATAGTGTAATTTTGTAACGGTTCTTCTATCCTGTTCAGACCTGTCCTTTTGACATCCCAATGTGTAAAGATTTGCTCTATAATTCTCTGCTTAAGTATGCTACCCTGCTTGTTTGGAAACCTGCTGAAACTGGATTCTACCATCCTTCTGTCTCCATTTCTATTATAGCCAACCATGATCTTGAATGATAAAACTGTTCAGGACACATGATTTGTAGTAAAGTTAGAGTCCTTGAACAGAGCAAGATCTACCAGCAGAAGATATTTGAATTTGTTTACATGAACTTCAGCTCACAAATTAAAGGTACTGTAAATTGAGTCTGGAATAGCATCTTGTTTAATTACATAACCAAAGAGTTCAGTAGCTGTCGATGTTCTGGTCTGGCCAATGCCACAATGAATTAGTCACCACAAATTCCATTTGACATGCTAACCAAAAGACATGGAGGTTATTGACTAAGTGTCTGCTGCATTTAATGATTATAAGCTGAACCATCCAGTCAATTGCCCCATAATATAGCGAATTCATGGCTCCTGCCCCTTGTCAAGGATCGGAGTTCTGATCCAGCAAGGTGCTGTGACACTTAGGCACCTTGGATGGAAAGTAGTGAAGGGTGTGGGGGTGTTAGCCTGTCAATTAGTGGTCTTAAGTGAGTTGCTGAATTTTTCAGGGAAGTCACATGGACAACCAAATTGCAGGGTGTTGTGTAGAAAATCTTTCTAGACTAACTAGTCTTATGGGTCTTTTAGTAACTAGGTAATGGTAAACATACTTATCATCTTCTAGTTTCTTTAGAAGGTGAAACCATTAGGTTAGTTAACCCATGGGAATGAGTGATTTGTATTTTTATACCAATCAATTAGCATAAGGACTTACTAGTTTCTTTAGAAGGTGAAACCATTAGGTTAGTTAACCCATGGGAATGAGTGATTTGTATTTTTATACCAATCAATTAGCATAAGGACTAATGTTTGTGAGTGGAATGTGAACCTTGTGTGGTTTGTGAAAAAGGAAGATTAGGATGAGGATTCCTCTCATTCTTGTATGAGGAGATTTTGAAAGAATGGAGAAGAGGTTACATGTTGGAAAGAAGAGCAATACAAGGAAGTGTGTGAAGGTTATGGAACTTGGTATGTGTGTGTGTGTGTGTTTTTTCCCTTTTAGTGTTCACTTCCTCTTTAGAATGATAGTTCATTTGAATTTTATGTAGAATCCAATATCTTTTAGATTAGTTTTCTCTCTTTCTTTTTTCCTTTAAAACTTGTTCTCTAGAAATTAGTAGTTTGCAAGAAGGTACCTATAGTAAGAATATACTAGAAATAGTTTACATGTAACTAGTGGAAGGTAAAAACTATAACAAAATGGATAGACAATTTCCATGGTATTTACAAGTAGAGAAGGTACTTTCGAATGATTGAAAGATAGTTACCTTCAAACCCCCCCCACCTCCCCCCCCCTCCTCCCAAACTTTATTTTGGGTTTCACAATAATTGACATTTTCCAAATCTTTAATTCATTTAGGACTTCCTACCTGAAGGCAATCCTTTTCTTCATGTATGTTTACATTTTGGTAGTTCATTTTTTACATGGCAACCTTGTGTCTTGATAGTAGTAGGGTTGCAAGGTCCATGGTTATACATTCGGCGACCATGATGGGATCTTTTTTTTAAAAAAAACTTTGGATGTTGAGTTCATTTTACATTTGAGAGTTGTGAGTTGACATGAAAATTTTGTTTTAAAGAGCATGGAGAGTTACTGAAAAAATTCCAAATATTTGTAAATGATAGGCGAAGGATATATTATCCTTGTTGCTAAAGGTTATAGTACAATCCTAAAAAAAGGTAACTATGGTAGAATTGCAAATGTTGGAAGGATGGTAAAATACCCAAGATTTTGAGTAAGGGGGTGGAAGGTAGAACTATCCAAAGAGAGGCAACAAGGAACTTAGGACTACAAAGCCTAACTCAAGACTTTAAATTGAATATCTCAAAATAAAAATCAGCTCCACCACAATATATCAAAAGTAGGGAATGGAAGTCACTATTAATTAACAATTATAGATTTGCATTATTTTCTTAGAAACAAATATGAATCATATAACAACTCAAAGTTATAAAAAACAACTAGGTCATAACTTAGAAGAAGAATTAAAAGCATTGAATGCAAGTTATCTGGAAGGGACAATAGAGGAAATGCTACCTACCACAACAGTAACCATGGGTGCTTCTAACCCTAATGACAATATGGAAAGATCCCTAAACAACCATGGGGTAAATACCACCTATTGGTATCATTTTCAATGGTGGGGAAATGGATCCCAAGCGAAAAGTTCCAATGAGGAGGAGAATGAGTTTGTGTTTCTTGTGTTGAAAGAAAACAAAAAATCAAGACATCAAGAAAGCAATAGGTGTCATTTCTTAATTAAGATTTGCTACTAGGCTACTTTCAAGGGGAATCATCATACACGTTAATGGAACAAGAACCCCTAAAAACCTAAAAAATATAGGAAGAGGATTAAGATGGAAAGGTGGTAGATATTCAAAAGGCTAAATGCGAGGTGATCTCAAAATCTTATAAGACAACATGTAATTTGTAATTCGTTCATGTGTCCATTGTGGTGACTATTGTAAGGGCCCATCAATGATTACCTTTAAAGTGAAGGCAATAGACCCAAATTCAAACTATGAAAGGAATCAAGTTTTAAGGCAACTTGAAAAGTTAAAACAACCATCAAAGGTGAGGCATTTAGAGGTGGTAGATCTACCACCTTTTGGACCCATGGACATGACCACGACTAATACCTACCTTCATAAAGACAAACCAAGTACATCAAGATTGATCCCTCTTTCCCAAGGAATGAAGAATTTTTTGAATGAAAAAAAAGGGAAACTATTACTTTTATTATACAAGAAGAAAATACATTGGTTGAACTCCATCATCAAGGTGTAAGTTGTGTGGTGAAGTTGGGCGCACCAAGTTATAGGGTGCCATTATCACCCTTCAATTTTGGATGATTGAAGGTTACCACCATAAACACATCAAATCAATGACTCGGGTGAAAACATGGACAAGAACCACCCCTGTTGAAGAAGAAAAAAGATAAAATAACCCAAACCCAAAATAGAATGGCAAAAAAACTCTCCCCCCCCCCCCAAACATTAAAAAAAAAGATTTGGGGAAGATTGCCTTCAACAACATGATATCCAAGTTGGATACCCCCAATGCATCCAAGAATGGTGAGAATACAAGCCCAAATACTTCATCCCATGATATTATCGTCAAAGGATGATGTGGAAGTTATAATGATAAAAAAAGGTAGAGTTCAACAAAGTTGACAAAATTGGAAGGCAATGAAGGGATGTGAAAAGGCTTTCATCACAAGTGGCTGGCCACATAATGTCTTCAAAAAAATAATGTGGTAATGGTCAACTTGTTGGTGGCAAAGGAGGAGGTCCATTGTGAAGCCTATCATATTCCTCTTATGATACAGATGATGGAAGGAGAAACAATTGAGGTCCACCACCCCCACCACCACCAAGGTGGCCAAAAGAGCACCCCTAGGTTGGAACCCTTCTTTTCTCTAGTATTTAGTGATGCCACCCATGATGATAGTTCCCAATGACATGGATGGCAATTAAAAACTTTTGAACTACCTAAAGTACATCATGAATTCAAACTTGGATGCCCATGTTCATGTATTTTGATAGGCCATCAAGGTCAATGGTGTCATTAATATGACTTCAAAGATTCCATATTTATAATGGACATCGTTGGATTCAACTTCAAATTGGGGAAATAATTTTGTGAATAACCATCTAGATTACACCTTTAAGCAACAACATTAATGGGTGAGCATGCTCAAGTGAGCAACAAGGAATCTTTAAAACATATTCCATGCCACATCACCAAATATTCTTAGAATACTTTCAAGCCACATGGATTCAAATTTTGTGACATGGTATAATAGTCCCTAACGAAGCTCAAAATATTTTGCCATGCAAAAAAAGGTCCAATGTGAAAACATGAGTTATTCTGGTAGTGGTTATATTCAAATGGTGATTTTGATTTACAAAATTAACATGGGAGGGTTTTGATAAATGGAAATGCGAGATTGGGTTCAAGATTCTAGACAAATGAATTTGGCCACAAATGTAACAAAGGTTCACAATGTCACCAAATCTTGTTATACATTATAAATGCACCACCTTTGAAGCATTCACCACAATTGAAACAATCTAGTTCTTCCAAGAATGATAGAACTTGGACATAGTCTAAAATTGAATCTCTTGACCACTTAATAATAAATTTATTTTTCCTAGATAATTTTTCAAACTACTTTACTAGCTCTAACATGGTTAATTGTCCTTTTGTATATAAATATTCCTTTGAATATTATAAATGAAATAGGCACAAGAAAATTGATGTAAATGCAATTTTATTATCATATCATTGGTTTTCACATGCTTTAGCTTGCACCAACAAATGTTGAACCTCATCCCAACTCCACATGGGATAATGAATAACTTATTTAGTCTGCCCACAATACATTATGTTTTGTAGGATATAATATAGGTGTTTACAATGCACCCATGCCCCACACCCACCCAAAGAAATTATTAACATTATGATAAAATATATGCCCAAGCAACTTGGGTAATTTTCAACTATCACATGATAACGTTTGTGCCCAAAAAATGTTGTAGATTCATCCATACCCTAATGGTTGGACATCTACTAGGGGAAAAATAGTTGTTGGGATAAATAATTTACTAACCTTCTAATTGTTGGTGTATTGTTGTGCTAATTTGAACATTGAAACCTTCTCACCTTTTTGCCACAACAAGATGTAAAACCAACTACTTACATCTACAAGCCTAATGAGATTTTGCATGCAAATAATAGGCATTTGGATAATAGTTCTTTAAGGTGACTGCAAAATATTATCCATTCGTAGTTTTTGCAACTTTGTGGGTGGAGAATATTATGTATTGCAAATTTAAAACGATAAAGATTTGTTAAAATTTTAAAATATATATAAGTTCAAAAATAGACCCTAATTTCAAAAGATGGAATAAATGTGAGTAGTTTTATATGGTATTTCATAGGTATTGTATGTGAAGTGAATTTAACACAACACACTCATATTTCCACCATACCCCTCAAGATATATTGTTATATGCACCAATTTGGAAAACAAAATATGCCATTGATAGCTACCACATGTGTGCATTTTTTGGTGTGTCAAGTGACCCCAATAGAATTAACAACCCATTAAACTATTGATGATTTGATTGAAACAAAAAAAAGTCCATTTTTATTATTTCTAAAATTTCCCTTTCACATTGGATCACCCTTCTTTGTGTTCAAAATAACATTTCCTAATGCCTTATCAAGTTCTGAAATGAAAATAACCATGGGTAGCACCTTGATTATCGGTTCAAATCAATTTGAAAAGTAATTCTTTTTATTTTCCTTCTTCATATTTGAATACCTTTGAAATATTGTTGGGGGTACTTAAAACTTAAATTTGTACAACCTTTTGAACTATAGATTCACCCCCACAAGGCTCAAAGTTATGCACAATGGGACACCCACTTTTAAATCATTTGGTTGTTGTGCCAACCCCATCAAGCGTTTTGTTTTTGTTTTCCTTGGTCCTCATTTCTTAACTAACTATGGGAGTTTTAAAATTCTTTGAATATTGAAATACAAAACCATTTTTGTTCCACCCTAAATAAGTGTCACCTATTTAGCAATTGTTTGTAATAAAGGCTCACCTCCAAATAGATTCTAAGGGTTGTTCTTGCACTTCTAGTCAAAAAAAGACCTAGCCTTTTCTAATCATGATATCTTTTTCTAAATCAAGTTGACACCTTGTTGAATTAGCCATACAATTGAGACTTGTGGCCTACCAATTTGCAAACTTTCACACAAACCATTCACACAACGGCTTAAATCATCAAAATAGAATTAATGTTTATAGTGTTGCAAAGTTCCAATTTGAAATTAAACCCAAAAACCATAATAACATGGAGTTGGAGTCCGATTTGTCGTTTTATGTGTATTGATATTTGTTGTACAATTGACAACTATATTTTTTTGCAATGCAAAAACTTCAAAAGGGGTCCTTCACACATTTCACCTTTCTATAAGGTAAATTATTTCTTTAGTATTTCATGGTTGTATTTATTCTATAGTATTTTGAGGCACAAACATTAAGTTTTGCCCTTTTTCCATCTTTAACTTAATCTGTATTTTGATTTGGAAATGGTGGACCATTACATCATTTAAGTTTTTTTTCAATGAAAGGACAATTTATAAAACATGGGCTTTCTATTTGCAATAACTACAATGATTAGGTGTAGGTCAAGGTTTTCTATTTGCACTTCAAATAATTCTACTCCATACCCATTTTTGAGGTAAAAATATGTTTTGCCAACTTCGCCTAACCTTAAACTCACTATTTGGCATTGGTTATTGTATTTATTCAAGTACATTGGGTACCGTTGTTAGTGGAATGCTACACTTAGCTCTTATTTCCATCCTTGATTAGTACATGCCTTCAATTGCAAAAGCCAATTACTCTAAATATTATGTATGAAATATAATATTTGCATATTATGGTATCAATTATTCAACTTCCTCATTATACAAGTCTTATTCCTAGTCATCAAGGGGTTGTACTAAGGTGAAATAGATTATTAATTACAATGGCTTGTCATGCAAATGATGTGATGTATTACAAAATCATGACCATTGCATTTTGCAACATATAATTTGAAAACATTGAAGTGCAATAGATCATGTGGACGAAGTTCAATGAAACAATGGTCAAACACATCTCCCAAACCAAATTTCAAAGGATTCATGGTAGACAACGTACAAGCAAATTGGAATGCATTCAAAATCATTTACGATTTTGGGGACATGAGTGTTAGGATGGTTAACAAAGAACATACATGTTTGTTCCACTAAATTCAATTGCTTGATATACATACCAAACAAATAATCAGAGTTGAGTTATAGGATTAACAGAAGGCCTTTTGTTAGAATTACAAAAATGCTAGGTCCTTAGAAGAGGTAGTTATTCCATATGTGATGATTCATTGTTGGTGGTTCTCATTTAGCACTACATATGAAATTGGAATTTTCAAGCTTGGAAATTGGTTTAACTTTTGGCATTTTCATGTTAGACAATTGGGGGGGGAAGTTTCATGGCTCATGTAAGAATTTCTTTCATAGATTATGTACATTAACTTTCCTTTCATCCTTTAAACCATTCCACTTCTGGGTTAAATTTGTTTTGTTCATATATGTAAAATTTTAATGATGTTGATCAAGTAGACATGCTAACTTGTAATTTTGTTAAAATTAAGCATAACATCTAGTTACAACAATCGAAAAAATGTGACACCTCTTTGTACACAATGACATGCAATGATTATGTTCATGTTTTATTTAATCCACATTATATTGACTTTACTTGCGAGGTGGTCCATTTGGCCATAATCCTAACAAGAGTGAAATATTATTGAGTTGGGATCATGTGTTAAGGGATCTTGCAAAACTATATTTCAACCAATTAGACAATCACATTTTATTTTAAAAAGAGTTAAATGACTGCATTTCATCCTAGACTAATTTGTGCAAGAACCACATCTATCAAATGTAATGGATCTATGCTAGGAATGTGGAATAGACAAGTGGAAAACATTGTTGTAAAATAGTATGGGAGTGTATCATTTCAGGTTGGAGTAGTTGAAACAATACCTCAATTTTGTGTAAGAATATAAAATGTGGTGTATGGAACAACCATACAAGTTAGGAATTATAATAGGTCTATAACATGTTAATGAAAAAGGATATCGAATATCAATAGGAAATCAAAAAATCTTAATTGTATCAGTAGAAAATTTTCTTTCACAACATATGTTGTATTCTAAACCCATTGTGAATATGCAAGGCAATTATTCGCACATCACCAAAGTAACACCAACTAGATTTATACCAACAACATTTATAATGACAAAATGTCATGTAGATGTACATGTATGGTTAACTACCAAAATATCATCACATATAATAGTTATTATCACACTAATACCACCAAATCTAGGAAGAAACCTTTTCAAACCATCAAGAGGTGTTAAACTAATGTCTGTGCAACCTGTAATACCATATTCTAGGCAGTATAAGAGACCTCTAAATTATTTTGAATATAAAACAAAAATTGATCTAAATGTTCATGTATGAATATTTAAAGTCGCCATTAAAGCAAATGGTCAATTGGTAGATGAGGAAATAACAAATTTGTTTAACTTCATATTGAGGGATAAACAAACTAATGGTTGAGGTGTACTATGAAAGATTATTGAAATGACAAATAGTTTGTAGATTCCCATAATTGATAATTTCTTGACAACAATGTTCAAATATAGACTATAATCTTATTTACATATTGTTATAATAAGGATGAAAAAGGACAGTTTGCAATAGCATAAGGAATTTTCATTTATGTGTGAAAAAATTATTTTTGTACTTGAAGCACATAGTTTATTATATATCAACACCACAAACATCAATAGCAAAGGTGGTGACTATAAATAACCAAGTAGTCACAAAACTTAACATGTATTATACAAATTTCCATCATACAAACCATAACATAAAAACATACATAAATAGAAAGGAATAACTCACTATAGTTGTTGCTAAAGTGAATGCACAAATTGCTAAACCTCCAAGACCTCTAAACTATCCTTGCCATATTTGTGGCATAGTAGGCCACAAATGGACCAATTGTCCTAAGTTTGACAAAATGTAGACTATGTTCAAGGACAAAGGAAGAAAAATTGTGGAGAACAAACTTGTTGTTGAGGTGAAAATTGCTATTGCTTTAGTTAACATGGTAGATGTCCATGTGGCAACTACTTATAGTAAGGCCGCTAAAGGATAGGTGTTTAAGGACCAAATCTAATGGTACAAAACATAGCAAATTAGGGAATGAAAGAAAAATTGAAGAAGTCCATGGTAGAAATCATATAATAGATGCATAGCCACCTCACTATTGGAGGTACCTTCTATTGTAATAGGAAAATGGACTACTTGTTGGGCAAGGATGCCAAATTCAACAAATCCCATAAAACCATACAAGTCACAAGAAGTACCTTTTACCTCTCTAAACAAATATATGCAAAAGAGATATTTCAAGATATTAGTAAAAAAATGTTGGAAACCAATTATACAATAAATCTTGGGCAATTGCTCAAAATTGCACCTAAATTAAAGAAGCACTTGTGGTAAAAACTAAAATAAAATAAACCATAGATCTCCACTAAAACAATTCCAAACAAAATAGCTAGCCCTATAATACCCAATATGGGCTGAACAATAGTTGTTAGATAACCATATGATTGTTATCTAGGTGTAGATTGGGAAGAAAACTATTGAGGTCGTACTCTTGGATGGTGGGTTAGGAGTGAACATTGTTACTAAACAATTGAAAACTAATTTAGGGTTATTTAAACCTACACCTTACAATTTGTGAATGGCAAATCACACTACAACAAAACTAGTAGGATTGTTTAGAGATATGAAGATGTATGCACATGGAATAACAAACATAGTTACATTTACAATTTTACAAAATAATGTTGCAAATTCAAGCTAGTCCATGTTGTTGCGAAGATGATGGCTCAGGGATGCTGAATTAACACATGATTGGGGAAATAACATGGTTACAATATTGGGGAATGGTAGTGTCAAAAACATAACAATGATTAAACATTTGGGTAGTAATGTGAAAAGACCATAAATCCTATTGTGCTTTGACTATTGGAATGGCATCACAAATGAGGAAAAGGATATAATGTTTCTTAGTGAACTTGAAATATTTTATATCAATACCATTTGTTTGCCCCTATAGGCCTAGTAACCTCGCTTGGAGTCAATATAGTCCAAAATGAAAGAGGAACAAAAAAATCTGATTTTGATTCTTTATTATACATTGTAGCCAACCACAAAATTGTTCTTATGGTAGTGGTCAACAAAGAACCTAAAGTAGCTTTTGAAAACAAGATGTATCCTGAAATTTACTACCACCATAATCATGTGTATAGATAAATCAAAGTATAAAAACTACATATTATAGGGTGGACTTTAATGAAAGAACAACAATTCATGAAAATTAATTTGGGTATGGAGGACAATCCATATATGATAAAGTCAATGCACATCTGGCCTAGGAGAACATGAGTAAGTTAAAGGAACTAATGATGGAGTACAAAAATGCATTTGCTTAGACATATAAGAACTTAAAAGGCCTTACATCGTATTGAGCTAGACACATCTATTCTACATGCACATCAAGCTAGGTATAAAATGAATCCAAACTATGTTGTAGTTGTTAAACAAGATATAAATAAATTGTTAGCAACATGATTTATATAACCCATAGAGGAAGCCAATTGGTTGTCGCCAATTGTTGTAGTACCAAAGAAGAATGGCAAGTTCATAATTTGTGTAGACTTTGGAAATCTAAATGCAACCACCAATAAATATCCATTGCCCTTTACAAATGAGGTATTAAACACAATTATAGGACATGATGAATAATCTTTCTTAGATAGATACTCAAGATACCACCATATATCCATAACACCAAAGGATAGGTACAAGACAATCTCTATAATAGAGTGGGGTGCTTTTACCTAGCTTCCTAGGTTGTAATGCCATTGGGGGTTAAGAATGGACCTCCCATCTACCAAAGGGTAATGGGTAGAACTTTCAGAAAATATTTTAAAAAAATCATGAAGATATTTCTAGATGATTTTAATGTGTATAGTGACATGGACACTCATATGGCTAAACACAAATTGTGTTTTTTGAAGTGTAGAAAAATTGGAATTAGTTTAAATCCAAATAATTGTGCATTTATGGTATTTTTAGGGATAATACTGGGATTTATAGTTCTCAAAGGGGTAAATCATTAGATCCTAAGAAGATCCAAGCCATAGTTCAAATGCTTGTTCCTAGTAACCCACAATAAATTCAGGTATTTAATAGAATGGTTCAGTTTTATAAATGTTTTATCAAGAACTTTGCATTTATCATGGCTCCAATTACTAAACTCATGAGGAAGATAAAACAATTTCTGTGAACCCCAAAATGTCAAGCAACTTGGGAGTTGATAAAACAAAAGTATATAAAAGCACTTATTCTTATATTATATATGATTTCATGTCCATACAAATGCATCATTGTTAATTGTAGGTGCCATGTTAGCAAAAAACCTAACAAGAAAACATGATCAATCTATAGTATATGTCTCTAGACTACTAAACAATGTACAGTGAATTTACAATAGTGCAGAACCTGAAGCCTTAGCCATGATATTCACGCTGCACAGGTTTAGAGACTACTCAAGTAATAAGTTTGTGTTTTATACAGACCATATGGCTATGGTGTATCTGATGAACAAATCACAAGTTTCCTGTCGTATTGCTAAATAGGTACTCATGTTCTTGGAATATGAGTTTATAGTAGTGTAAGCCAGGGAGTACCTGGCTCAATTGAGAGATACTAAAGCTCTACTGTTAATCAAATCAAAACAACATTGCACCAATAACATCTGCCACATTTTGGTGCATGTCCTTATTATTGCAAATAGGTTACAAGTTAACTAGACCCATTCAGTAGCAATTGCTGATCACCAATTTCTGCCCACCTTGATTTCCTGACTTTGTCTACAAGCAAAAGATTCTACTGGTTCAGGTAAATAACATGTACATACACAACTAGCAAGAGAACCAGATACATCAACATTCCTGCAGTGACATTGACTCTGATGAGATGCTTACTGTACAAAGTAACAGTTATCACATTTAGTCCAACTTATCCATACATCACTGACAGCAGAGTTGAAGCAAAATCATGAAGCTCCAAAGGTGGACAATAATGTCAATTACTAGCACTCTTACACAATTGGCTCACAAACCTATCAATATTTTTAGAACTGCCTGTTCTAAATCCAGCTGCCCTACCTCACAGCAACCTACAATAATTAGGAGTGACCACAAAGAGAAGCTCCAAATCTCCTGACAATACAATAGACAAGGGTTGTATAATCAAATTGCCAAAACACATTTCGAAAAGTTGTGAGTTAGTCCAGGCTATCTCCTGACTTCCATGATTCCAACCATACTAGTACTTGAAACAAGAAGAGTCTCCGATTTTCAGAAGCCTGCTTCATCCAATAAGTGTCACCCATAGCCTTTAATGTTCTCCAAATGAGGATACAATGCACTATCTTTGAGAGCTGATTTGCAAAACTTTGGCCAGAATTCCATTACATTTGATATGCATCCCCTGTGCATCTGCTGGTGCTGAAGAGAGAATAAAGGCCATCACAGGCAACTCCCACATGCTCTTCATCACGGATCTCGAGTTATCAATGGCACTTCAATGGCAAAACGCAGGGCTAGAACAGAAGGGATGGGAGCTGTGGAACAAAAAGACAGTGTATATGACTAGTAAAATACCTACCAATCTGCTTTCTTAAATGTCATAACAGCTTCTTCTCTGCTTCAAACGAGGAGGTGAAGGAGGAGGAGATGCATCAAGATGAAGATCAGGTACAACAAATGCATCCCCAAGATCTGGCACAAGAGCCACATCTTGCTTGCTGTTCTTGATGGAGCCTGCCATCCTTGTGGATCGGTACAACCCAGAAGTAGCTGGAGGAGATGGCAACTGAGGAACCTCATGAAAGGACTCTTCTTCAAACAGACTGAGATCAGCTGTCCAATCAAAGTCTCCAAAACTTGCTAGGTTGGTCTGCAAAAATCAGGATGGACATTTCTTTAGAACTTAGGCTGTTCTCTACATTGTCCTGTCATACATCCTCCACAAATGGCTATCCATGAGTTCCACAGCATCTGGGTATCAGACACAAGGGATCTCCATACAAAATGCAAGATTGTGATTTAGCATCATCCACCCTAAAAGCCACTGGTACTGATTTGATTTACACACAATTGAAGCAAAACAACACCACCAAAAGTCAGGGAAAAATACCTTGGATGATCCAAGGTTTGCTGCACTGTAGCCCTCAGACAAATCTGCCAAGTTCAACAACTCATCCACTCTCCACCCAGATGCAGCATCTGTCAGAAATTCTGTTATGCTGCTTTTACTTAGGGATTCAGGGCTTCTCTGAGCTTCTGTACTTATTGAAGCCCCCATCATTTCTCCCATCTTTGGCACAAAGCTTCCTTGATTTTTTGACTCAGGCACAGAGTGATATGGCAGTGAAGAAAGAGGTGGTTGAGCATTGTCAGACAACTTCACACTCATGACTGGATCAATTTTACTGGGATTGCTCATTTTGGAGGAAGGCAAACCATATTGAGGAGTTTCTTGGGGAGCAGCTTCAGTCACTTCATGCACAGTCACTGCCATCAGGGCAACTTGTATTCCTGGTATCAAAAACCGCTTATGGTTTGAAGAGAGAGAATTGGCTGAATGGATTGACAAATCACAGTTACGGCAAAGGAGTGCTCTGTCATCCACACAGAAAAAGAAGCCAGACTTTTCCTGCACCAAACAATCCATCCCCTCATTTCAGTCACCATCCAACTTTAACAGGAAAAGAAAAGTTTAACAGTCATCACTGCATGAAAACCTCAAAGTCTCCTCATTCCAAAAACAAACCTCAAGTGCCTCTTAGGCTCAGTGAAACAATGAACATTATGCCAATCTCTCATGAGTGCACTAAAACCAGGCCTGGAAGGCAGTCCAAGAGCATCTCCAGCAGTGCTCAGTATGTTGACCCTGAAAAAATATTTCTCGCATCCAAATTTTAGTTACTTACTTTTTTCCACCGCCATATGTAAAACTGAAACTGGGACTGCAAATAGTTTGGAGAGTAAACTATCTAGCCAATCAAAACATGGTGCAATCAATAAATACGATGACTGTATTTATTAGACTGTTACAGGGCTCTTCTAGGGCTCTGAAAATATGTGCATTTTTCCAGAGACACCAGCCTTCCAGTGAATCCACTGGATTTGACTGCTGTACCTCATCCAAGATTTTATGTGAGCGCCGGTGGAGATGCTCTAATTTAAGACTCTCGATAACAGAAAGCTCCAAGGTCGTCAACAAGGTATAGCCCCAAAACGAATCATGTTGGTTGGCTTATTGCATCCCTTTCTCTCCGCAAGAATCTGCAGATGCTTTTAACGAAATCGGAAGAATTGATCGATTCCGTGTTGCCAAAACAAGCGTAATTGAGCCGCCTACTCCATCTATCTTAGGCCATAGAACAAGAAAGCATAAAAAGCAAAGAATTCTGCAGAGAAAATAAGGAAGTCGGAGGGAGCAAACCTGGCAAATATCACACCTAGGAGCATCGGTAGGTGCCAGAAATGGAATACGCTGGTGCTTGTTTGCAAGTTTGTTGGCAGTGTGCACTCTCTTGTCACACTCGGTGCACAGAGCAGCTTCGTCGGCACAACAAATGACCGTCGCCTTACTCCTCTCACATACATCACACTGAATCTTCATCTCTGGTCACTTCAACCCTGTTCCCTCTAGTCCTTTCGTTTGTGTTCTGAAACCCTTCCCTTCCCTTCCCTTCCCTCGCCACGAAAGCTAAACTCCTGGACAACTTCTTTCAACGCAAGATTCCCTTCAAAAATCGTTCTGAAACCCCGATCTCTCGAAACTAAACTGCCCAGCTTTTCTTCAACCCCCTCCCCCAACGCAAATCTCTCTTCCCTCCGCCGACAAGAAGCCAGACACCAGACAAGCAAATGTTCGAAAACTCGTCCCAATGAAGGGAAATCTACTTACAAAGGACTCCACACAAAAAAGGCCAAAAAGGGGGTGGGTGGGGGGCGGGGGAGGGGGGGGAATTTTTTTTTTCTTCCCCAGTAGTACAGAAAATAGAAAGTAAAACATCAATCAAGTCTTCAACTTGGGGCCAGAAACTGAAATGTTCGAGATAAGATTAGAATGAGGGGTAGATAACGAACTTTATTTTCCATATTTGGTTGGTAGGTAGGTATCCGCAGACAATTGGTGCTGAGATTAGAAATTATTTATATTTCTCAAGTTTCATACATCGCTTATATAAGTCACTAATTGATTTGTGGTAGACTAAGGTTTTTTTAGTTTATGAACTTTTATTCTATTTTATTAGTGTATTAGTTGTGTCCTGATTGTTATGTTGTAGGGGAGGTTCCTGTGCAAGTTCATTTTCCTGAGTGAGGGACACCCAAGGCTGTGAGCTCAAGCCTTTTCTCACCCCAAACCTCAAGAGAATACACAAGTACTGGAACTTCCCTTTACATAATCAACTCTCTTTTAATTTTCTTGTAGAAAAGAAATGTTTCCATGGGAACATGGGAAATTGGGAGAGCTCCCCAAAATAACACTCTAAGGTTCTTCTCCTGGGAGAAATCCCTCAAAATACATATAGAAATTAAAAGGGCGTTGTTTATGTTCTTTAGTGACATGTGTACATAACTGTGCTTTTATTTGCCTTGTACTTCTTGTGGATGCATTCTCATCCCTACATTTTTTTTTATATACAGGTTTTTCCTCTAGTACAAGGTAATTGGCATTATCTCGGTTCATACATCCCTCAGGCTAATATCAGCCTTGGGATCAGAGTTTGTAAGCACCTTACACACTTTTTATTTTTATTTTTTTCCCCCACTGTTCTTGAGGGCATTTCAATTAATTGCATTGGACCATTTTTAAAAAAAACACTTGCGAATTTTTTTTTTTGTTTCTTCCCATGATAACCAGTGGGTATTGTGCGAAAAAAATTACTTAATAACCACCGCATATCTATATGCTGCAATGGGTGTTCTGTTTTTCAAAACACCCTGTAATTTTTTTTTCCTCATGATACTTGTTGGCTATACACCAAAAAGTAATAAAAATTTAAATAATCGACATAATTTTATATGTTTGATAAAGCCCTAAGCTCCACCACCTTGTGCTGACCCTTATTCCAGTAAAGCCCATGGTTGTGTTCACATGCATTCATTATACAGAACAAGGCTAGTAAGGTCCAGTTTTCTGAGGTAAGTCAGGAAAAGTCGAATAGGTAAGATTCAGGCTAGGGAGTGACCTGAAAATACAAAGGAAAAAAAATGATTGGTTTTTAAGTTCAATAAAATCATTCCAATTTTATGAGATAGCTTGTGTCTCTCTTTTTTGCAATGGGTTCAAAAGAAAGTTTGAACTAATTTCACAATTAGGATGTGATTAGACAATTGTAGACTTTCATTTAGGTTTTGATGTCTTTAGACCTAAATCACATTATAAGCAGAAGCTATCCAAAATGCATGGTCATCCTCTATTTGGGTGGGACCAACATTAAGCCCAAAGTAGGTTAGATCTTTTCTTTTCTCCCACAACTAAGAGCCACGTAAAGGGTATCTAGTAGGTACCTACTTCAGTTATTGGTGTGCTTTGGCACTTCACCACCCACAAAGGGCAAAAGAAATGTTTACCTAGCTAACCTATTTCACAATCTACTTGCTGCCTAGTGTGGAAGAAGAACCTATGTCCCATAGGCATACACTTTTAAATAGGGATATATGCCGGGTATTTAGCTTGTCATTTTTGCCTATAAGGTGTTTTTCTTTGTATTTGAATTTTGAAAGCTCTTTCCCACACTGATGATGTTTTCATCATTCAAAGACACCTTCTTCCACCATGCCCGTATCAAACCTTTGGGAAGGCATACTTGTACAGAGATAGGATCCCGCATGGCTTTGTGACATTATTCATTCATTTATACTATGATGTACATCACAAACTTCCTTAGGCTAAATTTTGATATTCATTATCATGAGTCATTAGATTTATGTTATTTATTAAGTTTTTTTTCATATCATTATTGTGTGTTTTTTTATTTTATTACTTTATTATTGATAACATGCTTGTTAAAAATATATAAACATAATGAACAATGATTTTGACTTATTAATTGCATGATTATGATGATGAAAAAAATAATGGTTTGTCATTTTACCATTCAAAGAGATTATAAATTTATATCATTTTAAAGAATAATTATGTTTATGTTGATATTATGAAAATAATATATTATTTTAATATTTTTTGATATAATGAAATAATGACATTCGATCCAAATTATGTTATATAAAAATTCCCATTATTTTACATAATTATTTTTCCCCGAGAAGTTTCTGATGTACAAAACTTAGGTGTGATCAAATAGGTCAGCCTTTATGAAGTGGATCAATAAGTTCATTGCCTACCACATTGTGGATGCTTGGCATGTCATCTCCAACTAATAAATGGTAGAAATTTTCAGTGGTGAATTATAATTTGGAACTATATTATGGGGAATTTTTATGAGGATGATCATGATTAATTCCTTTGTGTGAAGGGAAATATTAATTGGCATTTTTCATAATTATTTTTCATTTAAATCTAAATTGCAATATCTATTAATTAAGGAAGGTTGTTTGTTTGTTGGGCCCTAACCCCACAGGGATTATCACATTGGATCCAACTTTTGCAAGTTTTACTTTATTAATATCAATTTCACATTAGGTGAATTGATTTTTTTGGGTGGAAATGTTTAGATTGTTTAAATTGAAACAAGTTTTTTGGTGTTCAAAGCATGAACACAATAGGTGGATTATGTAAGAAAAGTTAGGGGCTTTTTAAAGTGTGAAAAGGTGGTGGCAGCAACTATTTGGGTTTTGAAATTTGTTGTTGATGTATTGGGTTTGTGTGATGAACTTGTTTGTTGTTGTTGTTTCTATTGTTATTGTCATTACACTCCCTCCCCCTTGCATGTTTGCATGTCATCAAATCTACCCACCATCACCATCATTACTAGAAATAACAATTTGTTTATTATTTGTTGTGTTTTTATGCTCTACACCCGCATGGACAAGAAACAATGTGTGATGTAAACACTCCTTCTATGTATGGCATCCCTACCTTGGTTGTGAGTACAAGCCAAAAATTCATCATCATAGCATAAATAGTTCCATTGACCAAGATTCTAGGAACAATGGAAGAAGAAAATGTGTCCAAGGTGGATGTAGTAGTGACGACAACAACAACATGAGGTGCCAAAAGTTCGATGATCAAGATTTACACACTTTAGTCACTCACCAAAAAGAAGTCCTTGATAACAATGCAATTTGGCTTTAGAAAAATTCTATCAATGTGTTTTTCAATAAATGGAAAAATGCTTATAGCTCAAGGTGGAGCACCAAACTAAAAGTTGCTTTTGTGAACAAAGGTGATGCTTCCATCTAGAATGTGGATGGAACAATTGTTTACCAAGTTAGGTTTTTTTTTTTCCATGGGCAGGTTTTTCCTTTCACATTCTTCCTCCTCCTATGGATTTGTTTAACATTACAATTGTATTATCATCATAAACTTAACTTTTTATGACTTAATAATGAAAATCATGCAAAATTCGTTCACTCGTAGTTTGTACATTTCATACGCTGATATTGCGCATTGAAAACACATTTGACACACAAATTTATAGGAAGATGCAAAATTTATATGACATTCATTCATTTGTAAGTTCATAAATCATCTGTCAACACATTTATATGTGTGTTAAACATGTTCCCAACTTATCAAGTTCATATGTAAAATGTACAAACCTATGAATGAACAAATTTTGCACGATTTTCATTATTAATTTGTCACATGTTAAATTTGTGATGTAAGATTTAATTCAATTTCAATGTGATTTGATTTACTTCAATGACATGCAAAATTCTTCTTGATGATTTCATGTGAAATAACGTTAGTTGATGAATCCTTGGTTACAAGAATATTTGCAAAGACATTCAAATATACATGTTCAAGTTTCAAGCAAATGACAGTTAATGTTACCAACCAAGAATCTCATAAGGTTTTGTGCCACATTTGGTTGCCCTACCCTTTGAATTGGTGGCCAAGCACAAGAACAACAAGGCCAAAGACAAATTAAATCAAATGGCACATTTGAATGTAAGGACAACAACAATGAAAAAACAACCGATGAGAAAGCAAACCCATCATGTTGTATGTACTTTTTAAACTCTTGGGAGCTTATGTATGTTGAAGATGGGAAGGTAGTTGTTTACATAGCCCATTTTTTGGGAAACATTTTTTCATCAAACTTAAAAAATAATTGTTTATTCTCTTTTGTACACTTGATTTATTTTTCTTAATTTTTTTTCATCTCCACCATTTTGGAAAAGAAAGTTAGAGATTGCGAATTTTGTAGTTGCCTACATGGAAGTTTGGCTCAAACATTGTAGGTGTTTTGGTTGGTTGAAATTTTTTTACTTAGAAGGCTGATCTGTATGTGGCTTCAACAATCACCCAAAGAAGTGGGAGTAGGGTAGGTGTTATGAATTTTGCAATGCAATGTTCAATTGGATTCATCTATGAGGAGGATGGATATGTTTCCATTTATGAATATGAAAAAACAAAGAAGAACTACGGGAAAGTCCGGTCAACCAAAGTGGATGAAAACAAAGCTCAAGTCTATGGATTAGTTTTGTCACTTGTTAAGGATGTGTTGTTGTGCACCATGGCCAACAATACTTTCACCTGCTTGCCTTATCAATAACTTTATTTCCTTTTAACTAATTTGATTCCAAAGAAAATGGTTATTGAGGTAATTGTTGTTGTGCCTCTGGACTACTTTTGTGATCTACTTTGATTTCAAGTCACAATGACCATTATAAGGTTGTGGATTGCAAGCAAAGTTGTGTTTTTGTTGGTCCCAGCCCCTAGAGGGACTGGTACTTGGAATAAATGTAGTAGTTTTGTATTTATAGAGTTGATCAAATATTCTTGTGGTCTATATATTGTTGTGTATAGTTATATTATGGCAAGAACATGACTTAGATAAATTATTCAAAATAAATGTTTGTCAATGTATTGAGTCATTTATGTAATTACTTAAAAATATTTTTAGATGAATTGTATGGTCCTAAATCTCTTTCCACCAACCTTGTTTGTTGCTACCACTAGTGGCAAATGTCAACATAAAGTAGCATTTTGATGTTATCAAGAATCAAATTATTACTTTCAAACCAAAATTTTTGGTTCATAGTTATAAGTGACATCTAGCAATGATGTTCCAAACAATATCTAGGGAGTAGTGACCTTATGAAGTTCCTTGCTTTTACCCTCCTACATGTGTGCATAGGGGTTAAGAGCAAGTAACAATCAAAATTGGCAATAAAAAAGGTGCACACACCTTATTTGTTGGTCATATTTGAGGTGGATTACATGTGGGAGAAAGGTTGTGACTAATTCATCTTTTAGTAGTTATTTATTCAAACCTCTAAGTGGGAAAATTTAGGAAGCCAACCAAGTCTCTAATATTTGCATGCTATAGATGGTGCAATATGCTCACATTATTCAGAAGCTAGGCTTCCCTGCCCAATTCAAGGTATAATACTAGATTCTTCTTTTTCAATGCTTCAATATATGTGGGAAAAAGGATTGTTACAATGTGATGGTGGTAATGGTGTATTCCTAAACCCAATGTTAATGATCTATATATATTGACTACAATTTTGAAAATTGAACTAGATCCATTTGATTATGCTACATTAATTACATGATTTCAAGATCCAAAATATAATGGGATCACGTGATGCAAAGTTTCCCATCAAATTGGAGGGGCTAACATACACCCATGGACATTTTTTAATGTAAAGATTATATCTTATGATTATTTGTTTGCCCCATTTAAAAGAATCTTGGCCCTAAGGAGGTCAATTCCATTTTATTTAAAAGATGTGTAAAAAATATATAAGGTGTAATTTTTTCTTTAAAAGTAAAAATATAATTTATCTATATGTATATAAGGTGCCAATATTTTGAAAATATACATAAAATATACCTAGAATATGCTAAGAATATATCATTATTTCATAGCAAATTAATATCCTTTTGCCTCAAATGCTTCTTAAAATATGCAAGGAGTAACCTCCTCAAGATCTTAATGCTAGTTTTCGGTTTTTATTAACAAAGGGTTCATGCAATTTCCATTAGAGGTGTTTGAAATTTATGAGGTTGGTGTTCTTGAACTTTCATACAAGGTTCCCTTGAACATGTGGAAAGTTTTTCATGTAGGAAGAAGGCTTTTACACTTTGCATTCATGTCCATGTTTGCACCTCATGGTGTTGGATTACCATCAAATATAACAATATATAATATCATATACCCAAGTTGTTAGAATGACACATTAACAATCCCAATTCTTAATGTTTTATTATGATGCCAATGAAACATTCTTGGGTCATGCAAAACCCATTTCTTTTTGTCCATTTCATTGTCCTACTCTCAAGAATTTATTGTGGTTTATAGTACAAACTTGAATTTTTTCTAGGATTGATTTCTAGAATCGAAATAACTTACGATGGTATTGCTCATTTGGTGTTTGGTAAGATTGTTCAAATTGGTGCAAAGGTTTTTTTTTTCCTCGTCACATTTTATTCGTATGTTCTAAATTTCATTATTGTGTAAGGGGGATTTGTTTGAACAAGTTCAAGGTGTGTGATCAATGGGTGCAATTTGTGTATTGCATAGACATATTTTGCCATTGACATGTTATTGAACATATTGGGTTGTGTGGTATTTAAGGTGAAGGATGAAATATATAAGGCTTTTGAAAATATGTACCATATATTGACAAATTTAGAATAGTTTTATAATGGTAAGTTTGATTATTTCATTAGTTTTTTTTAAATCACTTTTCTATGGAATTGAAATATTTTCATTGTGTTCTTTCAAAGCATATGAATATTAGTAGCAACATCTACTACTTTTAGTGGGGTCATTGTTATCTTGTTTTCTAAGATTTGACAAAATAAAAAATTGAAAAAAGCCTAAAGGGGAAATTTGTTTTGAACCCAATTATAAAGTTAATCAATTTTGTTCTTTCAAGAATGAGAAGTCACATCCCCTAGTTTAGGGTGAGGGTAGCTCAAAAACACAAGGGTCAAACCATCTAATGTTGCTTAAAAGCTAAGATGGGAATAACTCCACAAAATAGTGAATTAAAAGGTTTTTTGTCATATTTATAAAAAAAAGATGTTATATGATAGTTTTGGGAGACTATAATATTTTTTTAGTTTTACACATCTTTGGGTTATATTAAAATTTTGGAACTCAATTTTAGACTTTGATATAATGAATATTTGAATTTCAAGTTGTGAATATTTGGATTTTTGAGTTTTTGATTTTGGGTATTTGGATATTGAATTTTGCACTAAATAATAAAAATGCTTTCAATGATGAATCAATGGGTTTCTAGGGTTTGAATTACTAATTTCTTTTTGTAATTTTTTATACATTTGTTTTGTTAAAATTTTAAAATCTAAGCCATTTCATATTTTTGTGGTTAATGGAATGTTTAGAATTATAAGTAAGTTTTTAATTTTATGTATGTTATGTTGTATTTTTTCAAAGAAATTTTTTGTATTCAATTGTCTTTTGCATTTGAATGTTTTCATTTTTAATGATGAAAAATGTTAATCTTATTAAGGAATTTTTTTTCTTTAACAAATTATTTATTTTTGTTTGATGAATGTTCATTTTGTGCATTAGTCATTCAATGATTTCATTTTTTTAATCAACATGCATCAATGTTTTCAATTACAAAATATATTATGTGACTTTAATAAATTACAATCAAATAAATGGATCAAAATTGCAACTATAATATTTTTAACGTGATTACACATGTATAAACACATATATGCACATACATTCAAACAAATAACATAGTAAAAAATAAATGTATTTGTATACATACATAAATGCACATGTACAACATCTTATCTATTGGTAGGGCCAACATGTTTGTGATGCCTTATTTGTAATTTTGAGATGTCCTATACCATTGTAATTGCCATCACATTTTTGGTACCATTGGAAAGCCTTCAATGAAGAGGAATTCACCAAGGTAGTTTTGTAATGTTTAAACTTATGATGCAAGAGTTATTCAATATTGAACAAATTGTTATTGAAAATTAAATAAAATAAAAACAAAAAAAATTAGGGAAATTGGGGCATGTTTTTGGTATTGTTGGAAAATGTTAAATGAGTAGGATTTTGTGGAAGTGAATGTTTTGCAAATTTTACACTTAAGGTGTGGGATATATTGAACTTTGGATACTATTTGGAAGGAGGAGTTAGTTTGGTAACAAGTTCACATTTGGGCCAATGGCACATGCCACACTAATAAACTTTAAATTCAAAACTTGAGATTGGATCGAATATTGTGATTAATGATCATATTTGAATTAGGAAGGTGAATTGTGGTTGGTTTTTATTGAGGTGTATGGCATGAACTTTTAGTGGAACAACATAATAAATTTTGTTTCATTTTGTTGTCCCTTTTATGTCATGACCTTAGCCTTGGGCTCACAACCAAAGTAAGGGCATGAAAAGGTGCAGATCGAGAGTGCAACGTGGGAATCACATTCACATTCCTAAGAGTGCGGGAAAATGTGAAGCAATGAGCCCACACACCCCTAAGTGGACTCCCACTTTGGGAGTTGAAATCTCAATGGACTTTCGAATTTTCAGAAAGCATTTTGACGAGTCAAAATTCATTGGATGGAAGATTTTTTTATAGCATTTGAAAAATCTTAAAGCATAGATGTCTAAAATGGGGTCACATTATCATTTGAGTATTTGCAACATAAGTTATGGCCAAAAGAAAGGTTGGAAGTGAAATTGTTAATTTGACTCCTAAGCATTATGAGTCAAGAATCGCATTAATTTACGTGAATTCAAGAGGCATGCCACATATCATTAGAAAACTATCGACAAAGGCTACAAATTTTCTTTAAACCTCATTTCAATCATAGGTCTACACAAGAAATTATGATCGTCCAAAATGGCAAGAGTCTCACTTTCAAAAATTTCGAGATTCCTAATTTTGGAATCCCAAGAAAAATGATATTTGGGTGTAGCCGTTGTGGCAATTCATAAATAATACTATAAGGGGGAAGGTGGTGGCTTCCCCAAGTCCAAGTTGTGGTGAGTCTTGTGAGTTCATGTATATCTGTGATTTGTCTATGCACCAAAAATGTTCCAACTATGCACTAACCAACTTGTTATTTGGTTTGTACAAATCCATATGATGAATTGACTAGCTTGTCATTCGTCTTAGTCCCCATCTCGAAGCTCTAACATGCCCTTCTTACCCTATAAATGTTGTGAACCAAGGAGTGTGCCCCAACTCATTTTTCCACCGTTTTCACTTTGGGATTCGCATTTGAATCTTTCCAAAAGTTTGGGGCTATGTCATTTTGTGTGAAAATAAAATCATTCAATTTTTTTTTAATTCATTTGAATTATAGGTTAAAATTTTTGTAGATTTTATTACCATATTCGTGAATATTGTGACAATAATCAAACTTGAATTACTTTGTGTGCAAGGTATATAACATGAACTTTTAATGGAACGATAGATCAAATCTTGTTTTAATCATAATATTTTAAGATATGATGAAAAGGAATTAATTAAATTTGTAGCTCCCAAATTTCAATAACATGTTTTTTGGTAAATTTTTTTTTGACAAAACCAATTATGTTCTTAAATTATCATGACCATAACATTGAGTTCGCAACCAAGGTTAGGGCACAAAAAATGACGCAAACCAAAAGAACATCTTAGGATTCATGCACATCTTTAAAAATGTATGAAAATGCTAAGGAAGAAAATCCAAACATTTCCAAATGATAATCAACTTGGGGGTTGTAGTTTTTTAAGAGTTTAAAATCTTTGAGTAAAAATGCATGTAATGAACATGGCTCAAAGTGAACCCCTAATATACCATTAAAAAGGTCTTGAAACATAGGTATCAAAAATGGGTTTGACTTATCCATTTGGAGCTATGAAGTAAAAGTTAAGGTAAAAAATAGTTGAAAGTAAGATTTTTAACCACTAAAACTCGAAAAATAAGGATTAAATGACCTTTAATAGAAACTTGTAACATACCATTAAATTTTTTTTTGAAAAATACACCTTGTAGTTCAAAAATTCTCAATAGAGTTTGTGAGGGAATCATGAATTTGTATTGATACATTGTGTTTAGTTTGAACATGCATGCATAAGAATAATAAAATTCTTGTGTACATGTTTTTTAGAAGTGTATATTTTGTCTATTAACAACTAACCACTTACATTGTTTAGCTCTAGTGTAAATGATTTGTTTAATCTATGGGATGTTTGCAATTGTCACATTGTCTTAATCCCATCTCCAATCCCCACACAACTTTTTCCCTTCTTTTCATTGTTATTGTTTTAAAGGTTTATTCCCAATACCTTGAGACAACCTTAACGTTGCATCATAAATGGACTTTCATTAATCAATTTTTGTGTCAATGGTCTTTTTAGAATGAAGGTTAATTTTGTTTGGGGTTGAATATGGGATAAAAGATCAAATTGTTTAGGGTATCGGTACAATGGCAACTTAAAGTTTAAAGAATGGTCAAAAAGGCTAAGGGTCCAAGGTATGGAATTAAAGATAAAAATCAACTTGTTTGGGTATGGATATGGTGATTCTAGTGTAAAATTTAAGGTGTGGAGTTTAAGGATATGGAATAAAGTTGTTTAAGGTATGGTTACTTTTATAATTTGAAATTGTAGGATATAAAGTATTAATTACCTAATTAAAAGATAACATTGTTTACGGTACATGTGTGTTATAACAAGAATAGAAGGTTTATGGTTTGTGTCAAAGGTATGGAATTAAGGCTTAAACATAAAATTGTTCAAGGTATGCTTGTATGTTGACAATGATCAACTTGGTTTTTAGGGTTTAGGATATGGAGTTAATGATAAGGATAAAATTGTTTAGGGTATGGGTATGATGACAAGGATTAAGGTCTAAATTTGAAATAATGGTGAAAATGGTTTAGGTTCTAAGGTATAATAAGGATAAAATAAAAGGTCATAAAAGGTATGCATGTTGTGGTAATGGTTTGGGGGTGGTGGTGTTAGTGATAAAAATTTTGCAAGTTAATTAGTCCTTCATAATTAATTATCATTATTGGGTTATTGTCAAAAAAAAAATTCAAACACCACATGCCAAGATAATTCGGGCAATTAATCATGTTTGGAAAAATCTTTATTAATTTCTACAATTCCACTACAACTATTCACAATACATCTTTCTCTATCTATTTAAAATTTGATTCCTATTGTTATAATCCATATAATTATTCCCATCAATGCCAATCAAGTATAAATATTATTCACATATGAAAGTGGTTAAATTATACCAATCAAGATCACTTATGTTATTCACTTTTATTGTCATATTCTACTTCTTTGGCTAGGTTAATATGATTATTTCGTAATATGATAAATAATTTATTTACCTAACATCATCACAAAAAACTTTGAATATTGTGAAATTTCAATAAAATTTATGCAAAAATCATAAATCAATATTTGAACAAATAGGTTCCCAAAACTATTGACAATGGATTATTTCATTCAAAATGTCATAACTTTTTCACAAAAACCTAAAACCAAGCAAACTTAGGCTTATTAGGAAATTCGCAACAAGATGTATCATCATCCTAAGCTACAAATCTAAAACTGTGGTTATAATAAATATATGACATTAAAATAAAAGTGTTTTTAAAAACATCCCAAAAACCCAAAATTCAATATCTATCTTTTATGAAAAGAACACTACAATGCGTTCATAAACCTCGGGGGTGATGAGACACTATTAAAAAAAAGTAGAAAATACATGAGTAAAAAATATAGGGTGTAATATATTGGTTGTTAGGTAAAAATATCAATTAATTAGTTAAAAATAGGGTACATTGCATTCAAATATTCAATTTAATTATAATATTGAGTATGTAATAATCTGAAATAATGGATTATAATTAATATAAGGTGGCTTTAATATGTATATATTTGAAAAATAGATAATAATAAGGTGATAAAAATAGGTTGGACAATTATCTAATGCCCCCCTTAAAAATGGTCATTTGATGCACATATGTCCCAAATTTTACACCAAGTGTCCCCCTCCCCCCCACTTAGTCATAAACACATATGAACACATCACATCAATGAATGAATTTAAATTATGAAAAAGGTCAAATGAACAAGAAGATTTTTCAAGTGGAAGTTAGAATCATAAAAGGGGAAAATTTTGAAAAAGAAGAAAGTAAAAGAGAAAAAAACCCAAGCAAGGGAGAAAGGGCAAGAAGGGAAGGTTG
>Ga0209208_10000155_pt1 | contig 74864 bp, 33 predicted proteins | sample S1TSphfallax_3_FD_187694 | JGI IMG/M metagenome (GOLD analysis project Ga0209208, IMG submission 187694) | Host-associated microbial communities from peat moss isolated from Minnesota, USA - S1T2_Fd - Sphagnum fallax MG (SPAdes) (version 2) | ecosystem: Host-associated > Plants > Peat moss >... | reverse complement strand
CTTTAGACAAGGGTCCAAGGAGCAAGGTCCAATGAAATCAAGCATTCTTATTGGTCAAGAGCTTTAAATTGGTCTCAAAGCCTTTAGACAAGGGTCCTAACCAAGACAAATCAAATTGTGATTTAGTCTATATGGCATCATTTTGGAGGGAAAACCAAATTGGTCTAGACCCAAAAAAAAGACCTTAAAGGAGAGCTCATGGTTTGGAGAACCAACTTGTAAGCTAGGGTCCAAAGTTGTTCATTTTTTTGTTTTTCATTTTTCTCCATTGTTTTTTCATAATCTTGGTAGTGAGAATGGAAGACATGCTATGGATTGAGCATATTGTTGTAACTCCCTCATTTTTTACCAATTTTAGAGTTGACATGGTTGGTTTTGTGAATCCTCACAATGTGATTGCTAGAAGGAGTGCATTTTCAACCTTTCCAAGGGCACAACATGAAGGTGAATCAAAAGGTGCGACATAAAGTGGAGGGTTGAAACATCAATTTTCACGAGTGGAAGGGGATTTAAGTTTACAAGAGATGTTTAAACTAGTTCCCATTCCAAAAAACAACACTAAGCAAGAAGGTAGTTGTGGTGTGACCTAAAAATGTGCCAATTATTTTTTGATGTAAACAAGGCCCAAGTAAAGGTATGGATGAAATAACCTAATGGATGAAGAGTTGTGATATTTTGGATTGGTGGAAAATGCCAAAGTAAAGGATAGTTGATCATCATGAAGTGTTGAAGTAGTTGTGTGCTTCATTTGTTGTTCGTTTTGTTTTAATGTTGTTTTGTTGTTTACATGTGATGAACTTTGTTTTGTTTTCTTCATGGTTGTAACAATGTTTGATGTTGATCAAGCAATAATCTTGCATTGTTTTGGAGTTGGTGATTGATGGAGGGCGAACATTGTAATATATGAAGGGGCATTTTATGTTGAAAAGTTAAGTTCTTGCATCAGAATTTGAATTGGTTTTTCTACATTTGTTTGTCTTGGTAGTTTTTAAGTTTTTTTTGCAATAAGTTCCAGTGAAAAGGTTTGTGAAAGATGAATGCCCTAATTCCATGAAATTTTCAAGGTAGAGGGCCTTGTTCTTCTACTACACCATAGCCTTCTTTTAGGTGTAGGCAAATCATGTTGCATAATGTAAGGACATGTTGAAGAAAATGATGAAAAAATAAGGGGTTTCAAAAATAGTTTTATTATGGTAATTGGGTTGGGTGCAGAAAAATGTTGTATTATTGGTACATAGTGGTGGTGTGTGTGTGAGGAATATGCATTCAGGTGGGAGTTCTGAAGGGAATTGATGTGTAACCTAAAGAATCTTGGAATTGTTGGGACATACCTATAGCGGGCAATATGGGTTGTCATTATTTCTTTGCACAAATTTTCTAAAAGTGAAATGTGGAATTGAGAGGATTTCATGCTCTAGGGTTATGAATTGAATCTAAGAATTGCCATAATTCAATTAGTGGGCTCAAAAGAGAGAAGTTGGAGTGAGCTAATTCTTCATGGTCCATAGTTTAAATGATATAGATGTTTAATTCAATGTTGAAATGTTGTTACATTTTTCTTTGGAATTTCATAAAAGTTGGTTGTTAATTGTGTTTTTACTATCAATATTTGTGGATTAAACATTGCCTTCTCTTTTGGTATCAGAGCAAGTTTGTTTAACAAATGTGTTTGTGATGTTGAACTATAAGGTAAAAACATGACTAAAGAATGTTAAGGTCCAACAATAGTGTTGCAACCCTAACAATGGGTTCATGACTAAGTGTGAAATGCAAGGGCCCATGAGGCGGAAAGTGTGTTTACGTGTGAAACACACTCTCACAAATGGGGGAGAGTGCAAGGTATGAAGCCCAATGACTCCCAAGTGGACTTTGGGAGTTACACTCATGTGAGAGTTGTGAACGTTCAAAGCCTTGGTTGGAAGGTAAACAAGCACCAAATTGAGCCCCCAAGACACCATTAGAAAGGTCTTGAAGCATAGATGCGTAAAGTGCCTTCACATTGTTCTTTAAACCTAATTTTCATGAGTTACGATCAAAAGAAACGGTGAAAATCAAATTGGGAATTTGATTCTTGACCACAAATCCCTTGAAAGCAGGGGTCAAATGAGGTTTGATTGGAGCGTGTTATACACCATTGGAAATATATTTTCAAGGGCTATAAGAAATTTCCCTCGCACTTTCAAAACAAACTTGATTTGAGAAATATATGAGTGTCCACAATTTTGGGACAATAAAAGTCCTAGTTTTGGGACTTCCACTTGGGAGTCCCAGGAAAAATGACGCACCCCCAAGCTCCTTGATGGACTCAATTGAAAGTCCAAAGGTGAAGACAATGGAAGGAAAAGGAATTGGGGCATGCTCCCAAGCTCGTAACACTTCGAGGGTAGAGGGGTGTTTTGGAATTCTAAGATGGGGATTAGGAAGATTGATAAGCAAGTCAATTACTCACATGGACCTGCACAAACCAAACAACAAGTTGGTTAGTGCATAGCTGGAACACTTTTGGTGCACGGACGAGCCACGGGCAAACATCGACTCACAAGACTCACCACGGCCCAGACTTGGGGGAAGCCACCACCTTCTCGCTTATAGTATTCTTTATGCTTAACCACAAGGCCAACACTCAAATGTCATTTTGTTTCGAGACTCCCAAAGTGAGAGTTCACTTGGGAGTGTGGAGGTTCATTCCCTCACACTCTCCCACACTCCTGGGAACATGAAATGTGACTCCCGGACTTCACTCTTGGCCCACACCTTTGCAAACCCTTGCCTTGGGTGTGAGCCCAAGGTTAGGGTTGCAACAAAAAGTGACATTTGGATGTTGTTCTCATGCAAAGGCACAAAGTATACTATAGGGAAGGGAGTGGTGCCTCCTCCCAAAGGTTACGGTTGTGTAAAGCTTATGTTTGAGGTTGTCCCTACTAAATTCACCACACCACTTCCATTCAACTTACATTAACAACCCTCTTTTCTTAGTTATGCAGGTTGATCTCATCTTGAACTTTTGTTTATGAGTTTGTTCTAATCCCATCTTAGAGCTTTAACACGCCCTCCTACCCTTGAAGTGCTACAAGTTAAAAAAACATGCCCCAACTTTCTTTTTCTTCCATTTTTTCACTATGGGACCCACCTTTGGGACTTTTGAGGAGTTTGGGGGTGTGTCAAGTAGTGACTTTGCCCAAGAATTAACTATTCAATTTTTTTTGAGTAATAGATCAATTGCTCAGTTTCACAAACTAAAGATTGAATTATTTCCAACCATAGGATCTATAATATTTAAGGTGTACGGATTTGGGGTGGTGCAAATTATTGGCATTGACTCTAAATAGGCACAAGTGGGTTTAGTCATACTAACATGTACCATTAATAGTCAGAACCACTATTTAATTTTCTGAACTTTGGATTGTAAAATAATAATAATAAATATAATATAATTTTTATATAAAATGTTATTGTGAATGCATTATGTACATATCATACAAATTTGGAATTAATTTAATGAGTGACAAACACATATAAGGACTTTCAAGGCTTTGTAACCACTGTTTTGAAATTGCTTAAAAGTAGTTTAAGTAGTTTTAAAGTAGTTTTGACACTAAAAGGACAATTTTTAAAAAAAATTAATGACTGGATTTTAACAAATATACACCTCAACATAATAGTATATAAAAAAAAGTTAAATTTTTAATGGTTTCTTGAAAGATGGATTAAAAATATTTTAAGATTATTTTAAAAAAAAAATTGGTCTAAGGGGGCATTTGTGGCTCTTAATAACATGGATGGACCCAAGTTGGAGATTTGGTGGTGAAAATCAACCACATTGGATTTGGTACCTATGTTCATGTATGGAACAAGGTGCATGATGGAACAACATTGCACAATTTCAATGCAAGTTGTTATTTACTTCCTACATTACCTAATACTTCTATTTACATTTTTGAAGAAAAGGAACAAATTCCAAGGGTCGGTGACATTTGGATACCAAGGTAATCTTCTTCCCCCAATCACTTTACCCATTTCTTCATACTAGGAATTTAACATCTACTTCAAGTAAGAGACAAGATTTTGAGAATGGAAACTAGTGGAGGATTGTCAAGGCTCATAACTTGGAGACTATGTTAAAAATTGAACCAAGAATTCAAATGGCAATTGGAAAGTTTTGATGAGTGATCATATTAATTTCAAGCTTCTTACATGTTAAGTTTTGTAGTATAAGGAAGCCAAGTTAATTTCTTCATATAAAAATCTACTCCATTACAAGCCATTCAATGCTGCCTATTGGAAGCCATGAATAGACATATATAATCAAGAGTTTCAACATTTGACGAAGGGTCCAACCATACTATATCAAGAACCACATGTGCCCCCTTAAACCATTGTTTTATTTTTCAAATATTACTAGAAGTTTTTTTAATACATCTTTCAAAAAAATATGAAAAATCTTTAAAGTTTTCTTAACACTATTATGGTAAGGTGTATATTTTAAAAATCCCAAAATATGTCATTAAAAAATAATCAAATTGTGCTTTAAGTGTCAAAACTACTTTTGTGCAAATTTTAAGTAGTCATTACAACATGTTAAAATTCCTTATACATGTTTTTCACTCATTAGATTAATTCCAAACTTTTATGATATGTACATAATGTATTCAAAATAAAATTTTATAAATTATTATTATTATTTTACAATCCAAAGTTCAAAAAAAAAAGTAATGGTTATGATTGTTTTTGGCACATGTTAATATGATTGCACCTTGAAATGGTTTTCCACACGAAGCTTGGTACTAAAACATCAATATTAAGGATTATTGGGTTTGCAATTATTGTCATTGTTGGATTTGACCCAACAAATGCAAAAGTAGGAGATATTGTTATGGGGATGATACAAGTATGATTCTTCATGAATGTAGCTTTGTGGTTAAAAACTTGATTAGATCTTGATGGAAGGCACTAGTTAATCCTACAAACTTCAAAAACCAAGTTCTTCTTCACAAGCCTTTGGCCTTTTCAAATGACTTGAAGTTCAATAGGTTGTTAGAGAAAACATTATTACAATACCTAGGTTAGGGGATGTGCGAATACCCATAGATACAGGCATAAGGAATTGTTGTGCATAGTTTTGTAGACTTGAATTAGACAATAGAATTAAGGAAAGGGACCACATTTCAAGGATTGTCTATATTGGAAGGGAGTCTCATATGTTTTGTTGGATCTTTTGTATTAATATGTATGGTAGATTAAATTGGAGATACACTAATAGAAGTGACCTAAATTACAACATAAAAATAGGAAGCAATAGGGTTCAATATGTTGTGTCTAAAGAAAAGGAAGATGAACCAAAATTAAAAGAATAGAGTTACTAACTATGTGTATAACCAAGTTTCCAAAAAATAGGATGACTAGTCCAAAAGGAATGGATAAGGCATTTTGGGGCAAAGACATGGAAGATGTCTTTGATTGGACAAAAAGACTATGGATGGTTATAGAGGTCTAAGAATCGGATGAAAAAAAACTGTTCAAAATTACAAAACTCAATTTGAGAGGAAAGCCCAAGATTGGTACCATTCACTTGATCCTACTCCATATGATTGGGTATACAAGCATTGCTTCACCAAAAGTATGGTATTTATGATGAGGATGAATTAAGGTTGAAGATGGATGTGGTGCATCAAGAACCAAGACAAATGGTACAACTATATTATGATAAGTTGAAGCGATTATTTGTCATAGGCCACATTTTGGATGGAGAAAGGCAAAGGCGATTTTTAGCGAGATTGAGGCCTAAACTGAAGAAACTATTAATGGTAAGAACATACCAGGACATGGATGAACTTTTAGTTGTTGTAATTAAGGTGGGAAAGGTCGTAGGGTAAATAAGAGTAATTCCTTATGAGCCATTACAAGAAAAAAAGGAGGAATTGGCACTTGGAAAGACCAATAATGACAAACATCTTTAGGCATTGAATCTAGTCAATTATTTTGGGAGGGGAGTAGATAGAAAAATAAGTCATAACCTAGGAAGTGTTAACATTATCCAGTGTCAATTGTGCAATTTAGAAAAACACCACCTTTGCATTCCTAAACTTACTAATTTAAGGCCAAAATGTGCCAAATGTGGTGTGGGACATAAAACAGAGAATTATGGTTTGAAATGTTTTTTTTGTTCAAACATGGGGCATACTAAAAATAGGTGTTGGAGAAAAAATGGGAAGGTTCCATCTACATTTGCTATCTTCTTGGAAATATTGATCAATGTTGAAGAAGTTACACTAACAGAGCTAAATTGGCTATATGAAATCAAACACAATGTTTTTTTGGGTGTCCATATGCCCAAAAGAAAGATGCATGTACAAGCATTTGCATAAGGAGGAGGAACAAAAAAGGTGTGTGATAATGAAGGTGTGGATGCAAGAAACTTGGGAGTTAATGGAAACATTAGATCAAAAATTCTTTTAGATTTCATTAGTGGTAAAATCTTTTTAACACCCATGGAGACTATTTTGATAGTTTGAAGAGAGCTAGAACATTTTGAAAGGTCTTGTGAAGCTGACCAGAAAGAAGAAGCATGCAGCAACTACTCAATCACATGTAGCTGTAATGATTCCCACAACAACTGTTAAGTTGGTTTGCATCAACAAAACTAATCATAGTAAGACGTTTCATTTGGTGTTTGAAATCAATTAGGTTTTGCTTGAAGGGTTAGTTGACATTGGGGCATCAATGTTAGTCATGGTCACAAGTGTGGTCAAAGAACTCGGCATCATGTATCTAGTTTCAGGGCATGAAACCTACAAGACTACTTTAAGCATAATTACATAGGCCCTTGGAAGAATCACTAACATACCTTTAACAATGGGCAAAGTTGTCTACCAAATGGTTTTCTTGGATGTCGACACTAATAATTAAGCCGTACTTCTAAGGCTAGATTTTTTGATAAAAATCAAAGTTGTGGTGGATGTGGAGAAGGGGTTATATAGTTAGGAATGGGCTAGGAATGGTACTTGAAGTTCTACTTTCTAATGTTGTCAACATGCTACAAATAATTACATAGATAGAAGATGCATGTGTTGAAAGATTGAACAAGAACTTCAACAACATTTAATTGGAAAGGATGGTTACAAAAGGTGTAAAGATAGTTAGTCTTCAATCAACATCTTTTGGTTCTAAAGATTACAATGATGATTCTATGTCTAAACAGGAATTGAAGGAATTAGAAGAAATGGCAAGTGATAATCCTTTGTGGGTTCTATTGACAAAAAATATTCACGTGGCAGAGTTGACCAATCATGGGATGAAGGGTGAAAACACAATACATGAGGGTCAAAATTGTTGTCACATTGTATTGTTTTTTAGGGGTCCCATGTTTGAACTTCAACCATGTCATTATAATGAAGGATTTTCATAATGTTTTTGCATATTATGGTAGGTCAAAAACCAAATAAATCAAATTCCAAGAAAATTACATTTTTTTATCTAATATCATGTGATGTTAGAATATATTTGTGCTAAAAACATATGTCACATCGTACTAAAAAATGCAAATATACTCAAAAAATGATTGAAATGATTTTTAGTTTTTATGAAATTTATAGTATCTAATAAACATTGTGATTCCATATGATTATAATAAGTTTGTGAGCCATGTGAAAAGTTTTGTAATTATCATATAAAAAATGGGTGTTTTTGGGGGTGATGACCATAAGTATGTGGTAAATTAACATTTAAACAAACTACTATTTTCAAATGGAAGATGAAAAAAATCTGAAATTGGTCATTTTTTGGTTGACTTATTCAAACCCAAAGTTAGTGTAGTCCAAAAATAATAACATGTTTTATTATATTGCATATACCATAAATATACCCATTATTCCTTGAATTTAATCTTTTAAAGTTTATTTCTTTTAAAAATATGATTTGTTGAAAAAACACATGTTATTAAAGTGTGAATTGGTTTTGATGAAGCAGAAGGGGGAAAAGAACAAAGCTGAGTCATGGGATGTGCATTGGGCAAGTTTTGAAGGGAAGGTGCAGAACTTTATATAAAGAATCTTTCAAGGCTTATTGGCAAGATGAATAGCTCTACTAAACACACATTACTGATTATAGAAATGCCTTCCCAAAATTCAAATTAAACCCACATGAAGTGTTGATTGGTGACACTAATGAAAAGGTCAATGACCCATAGTAAAGGGTTTGCAAGAAAACATTAACTAGGTTTAAGGTTTAAATGTATCAAAGTTGTAGAAGTAGTCACGACTTTTGAAGATGTTATAAAAATAACGATCGTAAAAGATTACAAAATTACCACTATTATAGAACCCACCAAAATCAAAAAAGCTACAAAAGTAGGTGTGGTACAAGAAGCTACAAAAATCATGATGGTGCTCATGCATTAAGGCTACAGAAGTCATTGTTGCATTTTGGTTGTTGTCAATTTTAAAAATGGTTGATTTATTTTCAAATCTTATTTATAAAATCTCAACCTATCAAAAAATTGTTTAGTTTATGTGGTAATCATGCACATGTAGTGTTGTTGTAGAATCCATCAAAGTTTTAAAAACTACAGAAGTCGTGTTGGCACCTGTTCGTTAAAGCTACATAAATTTTGTTAGGTTCTAGTTATTGAAAATCTCAAAAAGGGCCAATTTTTTTCAAGTATTACTAATGTGGCCTATGTAGTTGACCCAAGTGTTACCACATCTTCAATTGATTTTTCCTTCCAAAACCTAGTTTTTGGAATTTATTTGAATTTTTAGTAGCAAAAATCATTTAAAAATCAATGTTTACCACATTTTGAATCCAAATCTTACCAAATAAATTCCAATAAATCTTGTTCATGAAGATCTTTCCAAAAACACCAAAGGCACATTCCAATTCTTTCACAAAAATAACTACAATTTAATTTATTTTTTAGTGAAAAGAAATTCAATATTCAAGAATTTATACACCACAAGTCCGAATGCCATGAAACAAAGTTGATGCACCCCTCCTCCTCAAGAGCTTTCCAAAGAGACCAAGAACAAGATCCAAAACATTGCGGTTTGGTAGATCTCACACTACATCAAAACATAGTTTTTACAATAGGTCATTTTCGGCTATAGTTGAATTAAACCTGTTGTGCCATGTTTTGGTGTAATGTAATAAGTACAAAACAAAAACAAAAAAACAAAAAACCTTATTTCATAGATAGATTAGACATCATTAACTTTATGAAAATCAAAATATTAAGCCCAAACACCAAAAGTGAAACCCAAAATAAAATGCAACATGTTTTGCAAAAACTTACATTACATACATGTTGTGAAAGTGCCCAAAGTGGCCTTGCAATGTGCTTTCACCTTGAACCAGGTTATTGATAGTGAAGCTCCAATGCAAATGTTAAATATGGTGTTGCAGGAGCAACAATAAACCTATTGGATGGTTAGTACACTAGGGATGATGATTATGCAGATTGGATCTGATATGTTCAAAAGGAAGAATATTGAAGGCATAAAAAATTTATAAAACCTCCTATTGAACCTATATCCTATTTGTTTCTTGTTCAAATTAAAGGGGAAAAAGAGCTTAAAGGAGATAAAAGATGCATAGAAATCAAGGCTAAGATTAAACTCAATGCCAATCTTGATCAAGAGCAAATTGAAGCATTATGGTTCTTATTGGAAGAATTTCATGATGTGTTTGCATGGCATAAGGGAGAATTAGGCAATTGTAGCATTGATGAGCATGCTATTGACACCCAAGGATTACCACTATGTCAAATGAATCTCGGAAGATTATCTTATTGGGAAGAGGCTAAAGTGAACAAACACACATCTTGTGTAGTGACATTGCTGGTGAAGAAAGACGACATCAATAGGTTCCATAGTGATTATGGCCACTTAAAGCATAGACATAGCGGGATTCATTTCCCGTGCCATTAATTGATGATGTGTTAGACTAGTTAGGAAAATTAATTTGGTTTACTACTTTGGATTTTCAATTTGGGTTCTAGTAAATTGTAATGGCACTTGAAGACATCAAAAAATTGCAACCATTACCAAGTTAGGATTGTATGAGTGCAATGTCATGCCTTTTGGCTTGAAAAATGTTATTGGTATTTTTTCATGGACCATGGCTGAGGTTTTTAAAGACTGGAACAATAAATTCTTGAAGGTTTTTGTTGATGATGTCAACATCCACAGCCTAAATTGGAAGGACCATTTGCAACACATCTGGATGGTTCTTCAACGTCTAAAAGAGGTGCATTTGAAGCTTAACCCTAACAAGTGTTGTTTCAAGGCCCAAAACATTACTTTCATGGGTCATGTAATGAATGTTGAAAGATTGTACCTTGACCCCAAGAAAATAGCTGATGTGGAGAGTTTTCTAGTTCCTATAATAATAACCAATGTTAGGGTTGTTCTAGGATTTACTAAGTCATACCGCAAGTTCATTTCTGGATACACAAAAATTGCAAAGCCACTATTAGGTTTGACCAAGAAGGCTTGCAAATTTGTATGGACACCCATTTACCAAGGGGCATTTGTAATTTTAAAAAGATGTTTGGTAGCATCTCCAATTTTGACTAGGCCAAATTTCTCACATCCATTTATTTTTAACATAAATTGGTCTATAAGGGGGGTGGGAGCCATCGTATCACAAAATTTGAGAAACAAGAACAAGTTATCGCCTATGTTAGCAAAGGATTGTCTCTTGTCCAAAAACGCTTCCATCCTATGGAAGGCAAATGTTATGCCCTCATATGGGGCATAATGCATTTCTAGCAATATTTCCACCAAGTTTTTTTTCTTCTAAGGATTGACCACAAGCCCCTTAAGTGGCTTGCTACTATTTTTGACGTTTATGGACGTAGGGGTAGATGGATCTCCATGCTCCAAGACTTTCAAATTAAAATTGTTCATAGTGCAAGCTCTAAACATGCAAATGTGGATGTGCTAAGTAGAAATCCAGTGGATAGGTACAAGATAAATGAGGATTTTGGCAATGAGATACAAGATTTGGAAGGGATTACTTAGGATGTTTCCAAATCAAGTTTTACAACGGAGAGTGAAACTATTATTACTTTATTCATTGTGTTGACTAGTGAGGAAGAGGACCATGGTGATGATCAATATAGAAGGGGAGGAGAGCTCATTGCTTTCAAAGCTAAAGTGCAACCACAAGTTGAAATTGGTCAACAATAGGTTGTAGAGAAAAGTTAACAAAGCGATTGGGATCTAACCTATGAGGCACATATTTTTGTGGACAAGGCTAAAAACAAGATCATACAAAATAAAATGATAATGAAGATGTGTAGACCCACCATTTGGACATTTGGGATTATCCATTGGACATGAAATTGTTCATTGGTGGTTTGTTGGTACAAAATGAGCATGATTCTATTAACATTGAGAGAGCAAAGGAAAAAATGATGCATTACTATTGGTAGGAAGACACATTATATTTTCAAAATCTAGTAGTCCCAAAGCCAAAAGGTAGATCATAGATCATAAAAAAAATGCATAACGGAATTGGCCATTTTGGAGAGGCAAGGACCTTTTTTGAGAGCAAACAACGATTTTTTTGGCATGATAGAATTGATTTTGTCAAATTTTTTGTCAAAGCTTATGAAAAATGCCAATTAGCTAAATAGAATCATAAATTAAAGTCTAATGTTGAAGGTATGAAAAACATATTAGTTTGTGATTTGTTTGATTGTGTAGCACTTGATATTGTAGGGCTTCTACCTTAGACATCTATTGGCAACAAATATGTTCTTGTTGTTGTTGACCACTATTCCAAGTGGTGTGAAGCATGTATTGTAAAAGAACATGATGTGACAACTATAGTCAAATTTCTTTAAGAAGAAATCATATGTTGATTTGGAGTGCCCAAATACATCCTCACTGACAATGGTAGTGAATGGATGAAGGAGTTTGATGCTCTATGTCAAAATTATAGAATTATTCACCAATTCACTGCACTTGCATGGCCACAATGCAATGGGATGGTAGAATGGTTAATACAAATTACCAAATGTATGGTTTGACTATGTTATCTTCAAAACACATACAAGGATGGGATACTTAGCTCCCAAGGATATTATTTGGCTTTCGATGTGGTGTGCATGCTAGTACAAGGTATTCACCTTACATGGTGTTGACAAGATGTAGTCCTAGATTTAATGCAAAAAATAGTTTGAATGGACTGTGTGATGTAGTTAATAAACAAGTGGGACCAAAGGCAATGGCTAGACATATTTTATAAAATTTTTAGCTTGTCTCATGCATTCACAAATCTTTACTTGAGAATGTTGAGCAAGTTCAAAAAAAACAATGCAAGGTTTATGCTTCTAGGAAGGGGTTATAAATGTTTGAAGGATTTGAGGGAGAGGGTACAAAGGTCAAGATGCATAAACTAGGTAAGAAGAAGAATCTTGCGAATAACTAGGAAGGGCACTATGCTTTTTCTTGTATACAAGGATGGGAAGGGTTCTTAAGAATAAGATGAAGGTGGCAAGACTTGTATCATAAAAGACATGGATGAGAATTACCGGGAAAGGGCAAGAAAAGACTTGTAGATCGACCATTTTGTTGATTAATGATGGATCTATGAGGTCATAGATTTTAAAGAAGGGAGTGGTGAAACATGTGACTTGAAAATGTGTCAATTTTTTTTTGGTGTGAACAAGGCTTAAGTAAAAATATGGATGAAAAAGTAACCTAATGGATGAAGAGTTGCGATATTTTGGACTGGCAAAAAATGCCAAAGTTAGGGACAATTGATCATCATGAAACATTGAAGGACCATTGTGCTTCATTTGTTGTTCTTTTTGTTTTAGTGTTGTTTTGTTGGTTGCAGGTGATGAACTTTGTTTTGTTTTCTTCATGGTTGTGATGATGTTTAGTGTGGATCAAGCGGGAATCTTGCATTGTTTTGGAGTTGGTGATTGATGGAGGGCAAATGTTGCAATATATGAAGGGGCTTTTTACATTGAGAAGCTAAGTTTCTACATTAAAATTTGAATTGGTTTTTCTCCATTTGTTTGTTTTGGTAGTTTTCAAGTTTGTTGATGTATGTTTGTTGTGGGTTTCTTGCAATAAGTTCTAGTGAGGAGGTTTGTGAGGGATGAATGCCCTAACTCCATGGAATTTTCAGGGTAGAGGGCCTTGTTCTTTTGTTGTGCCATAGCTTTCTTTTAGGTGTAGGCGGATCTTGTTGCATAATGTAGGGATGAGTTTAAAAAAATGATAAAAAAAAAGGGTTTAGAGATTGATTTTATTATGGCAATTGGGCTGGGTGGAAAGAAATGTTGTATTATTGGGACAAAGTGGTGATGTGTGTGAGAAGGAGTACCCATTTAGGTGGGAGCTTTGAAAGGAATTGACATGTAACCTAAAGAACCTTGGGATTGTTGGGACATACTTGCAATGGGCAATTTGGGTTGCCATTATCTCTTTGTACAAACTTCTTAAGAGTGAGCCGTGGAATTGAGAAGATTTCATCTTATGGGGTTATGAGTTGAAGTTGAGAATTGCCATAATTCAATTAATGGGCTCAAGAGAGAAGTTGGAGTGAATTGATTCTTCATGGTCCATAGTTTAGATGATATAAACACTTTTCAGTTCAATGTTGAAATGTTGTTACATTTTTCTTTGGAATTCCAGAGAAGTTGGTTCTTAAATGTGTTTTTTCTATCAATATTCGTGGATTGGGCATTGCCCTCTCTTTTGGTGATAGTGGTATCTTGTGCCTATGATCATCCATTGTTTGTAGTAAGAATAATAATTTAAAAAAAGGTAGATAAGAAAAAGAAGAAGAAAATAAATACCAAAGGTTAACCTAATCCTCTCACATGCCAATCACACATTTTTGATATTGGACCCTCGAAGACTCCAAGCCTCTAGACACACTCACTGCAGCTTAGGAAAAAATGTTTTTATGAATATGAAGAAGGGTCCAATTCAAGATTCAATTTGCTTCAAATTGGTCCCTGGGCTTTTGGTCTGTGGACCGTTGTCGAAAGTGGCCCTAAGTTAGCTGCTCACTTTGGGCATCGCCCTCAGTTTGCAGGTGTAGTGCCCTGCTGTCAGGGCACTAAACTACACAGAAATCTGGTGATTTTCTTTTAGTTTCAAATTTTGGCGGCTAGAAAACCCAAATAATGCTGATCTTTTGCCTTGCTCACCAAAAAAACTTGCTAACTGACAAAATTTTACTGAAAAGAAGACCTCAGAAAGCGGGGCTTAAAATTGAACCTGTGTTGTCCTTTAAACAGGGTTCAAACCAGTGTTGTGCTGTTCTTCTTTTGTAAGAGAACTTACTTTCGCAGTTTTGATTCTTTAAAAATATTGGAGGTTCTTGGGGTGCAGGTTTGAGACCGCTTCTTCTCATTTAAAAACTTTGCAGTTTCAATTTTAACATCTTTTTTGAAATTCAAGAACCTCCATGTCTGCCTCAAAACTGAGTCTGGTTTCATGCAGACATTATACATTCCCCTATGTTAAATATCATATAGATAAATTTTTTAATATCAAATTGAAATTGGGGTCTACATTGGTATGGCATTCATTAACTAATAAAATTAATCTTTAACTCTGAAGTTGAGCCTACTTTTAACTTTTGAAGAAAAAAACTACTTGCTTATTTAAAAGAACTTGCTCCTCTATTTAAAACTGTTTCTAAACAGTTCCAGTTTCAGGTTTGGATCTAGTAATGTCCAGTTTTTGTGCCGGTTCAACAAAAAGATGTGAGCTCAGGTCTGGGTCACACAACCGAACCCTAAACCCCCTCTTTTAACACTAGAAACCTGATATTGTTACAACACTTGTTCGAACTAGTATTGTTTTGTTCTTGATCTCAAACAAGACCTTCAATCTCGGTTTTAACTATTTTTTGTTCTTGATGAAACCTTCCCAGGTTGGTCTCGAGACAGGTTCTAACCTCTGGTTCCAATCATTTTTATAAAGAATTAAAAACTGATTCAATTAAAAACTAGGTTTGGTTTCATTTTCAATACACAAAACTAAACAATTTTTTTATTGGTTCAACTAGTGCACACATTTCAAAATAGAGATTATGTAATATTACTTATGTACAATCAATCAAATGTAATACCTTGGCCATAATGTATGGTCAAGCTTATACTTAAAAAAAATAAAGTTTTAACTTGAACTAGTTAAAAATAAGTAACACAACCAGTTCAAATTCTAAGTCAATTTTGGAAAAAAGGCAGTTGCCCAATTAATGTTCAATGACATTTCCAACCAAACTTAAAACCTCCGATCTAGAGACGCTAGAACCTAACTTACAACCCATACCCCAACCCACCTAAACCCCAGAACTTGCCAACACTAGCTCGAACCCTTCTAATTCACAGCAAAATTCTATTAATTCTTCAAGCCTGAGGGGCAGTTAATCGTTATCCAATGAATTTTGAATCCTCGGGGCACCTATCTCCACCTCAGGAAATTTTCTTTGAAAAGTAACTCTTGCTGACTCACTTTACAATGAAAGCCAGGTTGACATCCCAGGGGTGGTGGCTAGCTGGCATAGCCCATGCTGGGACCCTGGAACTCAAAGGAGATCCTAAGATCAAATCTCTTCTTGTATGTGTTGCCCCAAGTCTTGATGTGTCTTTTTGGCAAGAGTCTGGGTTCACTTTTAGTACAATTTTCGCATTTATGATTTTAGGAGCAGGTGCATATGTGTGCAATATATTTCAGTTTCATACAATTTTCTAGGCTGGTACCCTTTTTATTTTGAATATATGTTTGTTTTGTCATGATTTTTTTCTTTTGGATATTGCCTACCGCATTCATTACATTCCAAACTTGAAAAGTATTACCCCAACCATAATTTGAAAACTGGGAAGATGGCCAGTCTTCTGTGCCAATGAAGTTGTCAAATTATAAAGTGGTCATGGGAATCACATACTGAGTACAGTGGGAGACTCTGATGTGAGGACATCTCTCATGTGTCACATAGTTTCCCATAACTTGAATATGAAAATTTAGAAAAAAGCAGAAGTCTATATCTTGTGAGTTTCATTGTGCAGAAAAGTAACAGTTACCACTTGGTGTGAGAGTTATAAATTTTACTACCCACCAAATGTGCATCCAGAGCTGCAATTATTTTTGGGTGCAAATTTTGCCCACTCTGACAAAAAAATCCAGTGTGACTCATAAAAAAGATTTCTGTGGAAAAAATATGTTCTAAGTTACCAGATTTCAAGGAAAATATTTCTGAAATTATCACAACAGGTTCAAGCATATCACTTAAATTTTTTTCTACTTTCCTCTCTGACCTGTAGTCAAATTTGGCTAATTTCTGGTGATGATTGCTAGTGTATAAGTTTTTTGGTCAATTTTGTGATGTAACCAAAGTGGTAATCATCCATTGGAGCATTTAGCCAAATTTGGATACGAGATAAATATTAATTAAATAAATATCTTCTATATTTCTGGCTACTTATTTGAACCAAGTATACAAGTCTAGAAATTTTTCTTAAATTTTGGTAGAATTATGGCTATTGAAAATCTTTAATAGCACTTGATTTTAGCATTTAAAAATTTATTTTTGACTATGTATAGCTGGCAATAAAAAGGCTGCCAGTGTGGCTACATATTGTTTTAAAACCCTACTTCAGATTCGGAAGGGACAAGGGTGATGTGGGTGAAGTGATGATGCTAATGATCTTGTGGAACTCTTAATTCACCTAGCGTGTATGATGGATTCTGCACTAGACATACGAGTTGGTGTGCTAAGTGTTTTTGGATACCAAAGATAATTTGCATAGATTAAAACAATAAATGACTATAAGTGACTCAAAGGAGGAGGGGCGAAAAACAGAGCCAGAACATGTGGAAATAGCCACCAAATTCCCACAGGTCAGCCAGGACAAGTTCACAATTAACAGCTAGGAAGGCCTGTGCCTGAAGGCCTCTCCCACAGGTCAGCCAGGACAAGTTCACAATTAACAGCTAGGAAGGCCTGTGCCTGAAGGCCTCTTTGCCTTCCTCAAGGAAAAGAAAGCGAGTGAGGGTATCTTTTTGCTTACATGGAACTGTGTGCCAAAGTAAAGAACAGAATGGGGGAAGCGGGGAGCCACTCATGTCACTGAATGGACTCTACCCATAGGAGCAGTCTGGGTTCAGAGTCCAAACCCTGCCAACCCCAAATAACAATTGCAGCTTTTTTCTGCGACTTTAAATTCTAGAGTTCAAAGTTTGTAACTTCCAACCGACACCCCTCATAAGATAGTACCAACCTTGGGGCGACTGACTGCGTCCAATATGGAGCGTCCCACACAAACATATGACCACTAGCTAGCAAACACCTGAAGTTCCAATGTTCCAGGTTTTTCAGTTTTCATGGCCATCACGATGCTTAAAATCTTGGACTCAACATCCAGATCCAAGAGAGCAAGTGATTGCAGTGAAAACATCAATTGAATCTGACCCTCCATAAAACATGGGCATTATGCCAAACCAAACTAGAGTATGTGAACAGATCGAAGCCAAGCGCATGGAGTGAGTGTGACTTAACAGGATGTAAATACGGCCGCCACTGTGGGAAGGGGGTCAAAGGTTAGTCTGTGTAAGTATTTGTGGTTCACCCCTACTGTATAAGTTCATATCAAAATTCTATAAGCTACAGAAAAACTATGTCTGTGACTAGTTTTTTCTTGTGGAGTGAATTTTCTCCAGTTGGAAAAAATAAAAAATAAAAATCTAGTGTGACTCATTCAGAGGATTTTTGTGAAAAAAGTGCACCAAAATCACCAAAATTTGAGGGAAAAAGTCTGGATTCACCATATTTAGACCAAGTTGTTTTTTCTTTGTGATGAGATTTTACCACTTGCTGACCCAAAAGAAAAAAGGGCCCTGCTACTTCTACAAAATATATTAAGGGGAAAATCTCTCAAATTCACCATATTTCAAGGAAAAGAAGCTTGAATCCCAATATTTAGTCCTTACTTCCTTGCAAGTCGCTAGTACATAGCAGGTTTTAGAAAAACTCTACTTTTCTATCTGAACTATAGCCAAAATTGGCTACGTCAGATTCATTAGCTAATTGTGTGTTAAGTGCTCACAGCACTCCCCTTGCCCTTGCGCGTTGTGCTGTATAGCTTCCAATAGGTCGCAAAAATATAGCAGAATTCTTAAATATTTTACTTTCCTCTCTGACCTATAGCTAAATTTGGCGAAATCCTCTACATCACAAAATGGAACAATCTATCCCATTCAATTTAGTAGTCGTCGATTGAAGTATCGCTGGGCCCTAGGTGAAGATTTTAGGGTTAAGTGTGACTATTAGGGTACCTGGGAGATAATTATGACAAATTGCTGCACCATGTGCAAGATGTAAACAAATGCATGTGAAACAAGTTGCTGCTGTGTGTGGAGAGAATCTTTGTTAATTTACAAACAGATGCATTAACTGCTCTTCCATCATGCACAATGGGCTTTCCAACAATTGTACCATGCAACTCCCCATTATACACACATCAACCACTCCAGCTCAATTAGTAATGCTAATATATTTTATCAATAAATACTCCTCTCGATTTATGGTGTATCACAGTAGATCACTTTCCATAATTGTGCCAGAAAAATTCTCATTACAAGCTCGTGATATATACCTACTATACCTAGTGTGCATCATAACGTATGTACGTACGTATGACAAAATGCAAAACTCGTTCAGAAATTTATTAAATAAGTTTCATAGTTCTTTTTGCACCTGTCTCATGTACTCCTCCTATTTTTGTCTGGCGATTGCTGCTGAATCGCTGATGTAGAAAGATCACAAAAATATGCTGGATTATCAATTATCAGAAACTCCACACTAATATGATTTTTAATTATGTATATTTACATAGTGTACTAGTTCTTTTTCTTTTTCGTTTTAGACATTAATCTGTCCTATTTTTCTGAATAATCCAAACAGAACCCAAGAAGGCTTGTTATTTGTGGGGTTTGGGGTGGGATTGTACATCACCTAACCTTCTAAGAGCATCTCCAATGTATACTAGCAAATTTTCTTGGCATAAGAGCATCTCCAATGTATACTAGCAAATTTTCTTGGCAAAACCAAAGTTGTGAAGGATTTTGTTGGACTTATGCCAATCTTGAGCTATTGTGTGCCCCATTGCAATCACATGCCACAAAAGAAGAAAAAAAAACATTGAACTCATGTAGTAGCAAGAAAAAATCAATGAGCTTGTGGTAAAATTAAAAAACTGAGTGTGTGAGTTCATTGTAGCAAGAAAAAATCAGTGGGTTTATTGCTCCAAACTCATTTATAGTAAAAAAAAATCAACAAATTTGCTATGAAGCAAAAATTAAAAATTGAAAAAAAACATTGAAAGAGCAAGAAAGAATCAACAAGCTAGTTGATTTCTTTTTTATTTTAGGATCAACAGAGAGGAAGAAGAAGAAATTTTTAGTAAGAAAAAGAACACACACAAGAACCAATCAAGGAGACACATAGTAAGGAAAAAAAAAACAATGTAAAATACTATTGATGATGATGGCAAAGTGCCCTCTGTTACTGAAGATGGGAGCCTTGAAAGGTAGGATTGTAAAAAAATTGGTGATCATGAGGTTACGATGGGGAGCTCACTAATGAATTTCAAATCAAACTATTGTTGACATGGGATAGAGTGATGATGATGTTCAACAGATATTATCCAAACTAATCATGATTGCAAATAGACAAGAAAACCACTTTAATATTCCAAGGCCATCACTTGTAACAAATCTAAAATTAAATCAAAAGACACTAATCCATCAATGCCAATTGTGAATGGAACATAATAAATTATTTCTAAGTTTATCCAAATCAACTCCAAATAGAAACACCAACCAATTGAATGACAAAAAAAATAGCCCAATGCCTAAAACTTTATGCCTTTCAAATGGTTATGAGTTCAATGCTCTATTTGTTATACTAGAATGATATGTGGTTACCAATTCATGTCATTGGGGATCAACAAGTAATTAGTGACCCATAACTATATTAGGAATGGAAGGACTTCATGAGTAAGGGAGAAATTGTTTAACAACCTTGTTGCACCCAATGCAATGGTATCCACTTCCAAAAAAAAGGTAATATCTATCTATTATGGATGGCAGTTTGTTTGTTTCTCACATCGAGATCTCCCACCACCATATCACCACAGGTTGTGATCTTGGTATTATTGGAAAGCTTCAATGAGTAAGGGTGCATTGAACTAGTTTGGTTTAGACATAAGGTGCAAGAGTTATTTAATATTGAACAATTTTAATAAAAAAAAATTCAACAAAATCAATTGAGGGAAATTGGGGCAAGCTCTTGGTATTGTTGGAAAGCCCTTCATGAGTGGGATTTCTTGGAGGTGTGTGATTTGTAATTTTTAGACCTAAGGTGGGGGAGATATTGAATTTGGAATAATTTTGTCATTAGAAAGTAGGTTCACATTTGTTGAAAAAAAATTCACAATTGAGCTTTATCATCAAGGTCTTGTTCTCACTTAGGTTAATGGCACAAGCAATAAAGCAAACGTGGTTTGTTTGTTTGTCACATCAAATTCTCCCAAACCAAGGCACCTTTCACCATGCTCTTGGTATTATTGGAGAATTCTTGACAAGTAAGGATGCGCCAAGGTTGTTTGGTAGTGTTTAAACATATATAATGCAAGAGTTATTGAATATTGAAAACAATTGTGAACAAAAATTTGAAGAATCAAATCTAAATATTTTAGGGGAAGTTATGTGAGCTTTTGGTACTGAAGCAAAGCCCTTGATGAGTGAGATTCCTTGGAGGTGATTTTCTTATTTTTAGACCTAAGGTGGGTAAGATATTGAATTTTGAATAAATTTTGTCATTGGAAATTATATATATATATATATTTGAAATTGAACTATATTGTCAAGGCCATGTTCACACTTGACCAATGGTACAAGCCACACTAATATAGTTATTAAAGGAAAATATTTTGTTTGTTTAGTTTGTCACATTGAGATCTCCCTAACCATACCACCCATGTCACACTTTTGGTATTGCTGGAAAGTCTTTTAATGAGTAAGGGCACACTGAGGAAGTTGTCTACTGTCTCAGACCACAGTGCAAGAGTTATTGAATATTGAATACTTTTTTCATTGAAAACTAAAATTAAAGGAAATTAGGGCATGCTCTTGATATTGCTTGGAAGTGCTAATGAGTAAAATTTTAAAGAGGTGACTTTATAATTTTTACACCTAAGTTGTGTGAGATATTGAATTTTGAAATTTTTTTTCTTTGCAAATTCAACTCAAAAACGAAAATTGGTTGTGGAATGAGAAATTGGTTTGGTAATGAGTTCATACTTGGCTCAATAACACAGGCCACACTAGTCTATTTATTAAGGAAGGCTGTTTGTTGGTTTTGCTTTCTTGTCACATTAAGATCTTTCAAACCCAAGTGCCTCTTGTTGTGCTCTTTAGCATTGTTGAAAAGTTCTCAATCAATAAGGGTGAACCAATGTGATTTCATCATGTTTAGACCTATGTTACAAGAATTATTGAATATTGAACAATTTTTTCATTGAAAATTCAATAAAATTAAAACAAGCAAGGTTAGGACCTTTCAAAATAGAACAAAGTCAGCCCAAATCAGTGATCCTCAAGTGCCAAGATATTCTGCAAAGGTCTCTCAAAATGAAGTTGAGGAAGGTATGTTAGAGATTTCAATCACTTGGTTTGTATACAACCAAGCCGTCACAAGCAGACTTCAAATACAAAATCAGCCCCTTTTATTTGCACCAATTTGAACTTGAAGTATGTGAGGAGAGCTATTTTAGAACTCAGTAATGCAACTGTCAGATGAGTTTCATTGAGTGAAGAATGTGTGGGAGTGGGCCAGTAGTTGCAGTAGAACATGAAACTTCATAGTTGATATGGTCCACCAGAAAGTTGAATTCGTGAAACATGCATTGTCAAATGATCCCCTCCCCAAGAAATCCAATTCCTTGGATAGAATCTAACTAAACCTTGCAGACCAATGGGATAAAATTTAATCACTCTGAGTTTTACTACTGAAAATGGACGGCATGCGTACCATGTCAACCTAAGGATTGGGCTGATCTTTCTTGATTCAGGAGGAGATGGTTTCATTCCTAGTTTTGTTTGCTAGAATCTGTATCCTGGACAGATTTGAAGAAATATTGGTTTAGTTCTGTAAGCAAGCACTTCCAAATTTGTTCATTTCATGTCACAGAAAGGATCTTGCCCTCATTGGTGTGAAAAAATTCGGAGGTACCAGACAAATTGGACATTACACCCAATGAATGATGGTGGAACAAATAGGTCTTTGAAGCTGAAAGAGCCTAAATCTGTTCACAACTCCCTGATGCAAGTCCACACATCTCGGTCGTGTCAGCTGCTAGCTGGGTGGGGAGACATATACATGTTCACCAAATGGCGATATGTGGGCATCTCCCTTGGCATTTCTAGGGTTTGTTGTACTTGCATCTGCACGGGAAAAAACCGTAAAACAAACTTCACTTTTTAAAAAATGGGTGCAGAAAGTTCGCTACCAAAAAAACCCCTTGTTCTTTCATTCAGCTTGCAAATATTTACCCACGCTCTTGGAAGGCTTATTATCCCATGCCAAAAATCGTGACACACACTTTCAGGAATAGAATTTTCATGCAGCCTGTGAGAGGTTCAAGATGCACCCAGGAAGGGCCATCTTTCTTCATTTGGGGGCCAAAGTAGATGAGGTGAGGTGAGGGGGAGGGCAGGAGAGGGGAGGGAGGAGGTGTGGGGTTCTACTTTTGGATTTTGATGTTCCCAATGTGTTCCCTACAGGTTTCATTGGCATTCTTAACATGTTCCTCAGATTTCCAATGTGTTCCTCAAGATGTTCCCAATAGCATCTTTTTCATCCCATATATATATATATATATATAATTTTATTTTAATTTTAAAAATTGGGTGTTTTTTTAAGGATATATTTTCACTGCTCCTACATGTAGGACTACAATAATTAGTCTTGAACCTTGTGCATTAAATGCTGAGTTTCAGCATTTCATACTGAGATTTAAATAAATTTCACTACTTTGCAAATACCATTGAGAGAGGGGATAAGGGGTGAAATCAAGCCCAAAGAGAGGGTGAAGACAGGGTGACTTAACGGATAACTTTATTGAACTGCTATTTCACTCAAGATAACTATGTCCCCAAAATTTTGCCCCTTATCATTAGCCCAGGTGAAAAATGGTGACCAACAACTTTGGAAAGAGGATTTTCATGCAATGAGAAGGCTCAGCATGCACTCATGGACGGTCCAGTTTTTTTCTTTTTTAGGGGGCAGGAGGAGATGGAATTTTTGTTTTTTTTCCCCTTGTTCCCATCATATTCCCAGAGTGTTCTAAAAATGCTGTCCCCAAGATGTTCCCAATAGCACATGGGTTTTACCCCATATGGTCTGCCCAAAGTTCAACTCGCATGTGTATAACTGAAAAGGAGGATTGTATGGGAATACATTTGTTTCTATTTTGCAACTGGGGTCCAAAGAGGTGCTTTCATTAGGGAGAGTTCAATGTTCCAAAACAAATAGATGATGGGCCAATGAATGTGGCTCTTTAAACAAAGGAAAAAAGTGAAAAAGTCATGAGCACACCCATAAACTAATTAATACGAATCACAATAGGAACCACAAATCATAGTGAATAATAGGTACCTTAGTTCTTAAGAAGGGGGTATTAGCCCAAATGATATCACTATGTCGTACAATGTTCAAACCACCAAATCTAGCAATCTCATTGACATGAAAAAAATCCTCAGACCTAGACATAACATTGAAAATAATGATCCTTTCCTACCATTTCTTGGTTCTCTAAAATTCTCACAAACCTACCAATCCCCACTACACATTTACCTGCTTGTTCACTCAAGACATATAAGGAAAAAAATTCAAAGCACCAAATCCAGCACTTTCATTGTCCACAACATATTTATGAACCTAAGCACGGCCAATTCAACACCCTCTGTATTTAATACACTAATATTATAACCCTTGTATGTATAGAGACAGACAGTGTTTTAAAACTTTAGATGCCCCCACCTCCCACTCCAGCCCTCCATTCGGCCCACCAATAAGAATTCAGTGTATAACTTGGCATGTCTTTGATCTGGCCGCTTGCTGACTTTTGCCTGCTGGATAAGAAACAAACTTTCAGTGGGACAAAGCAATTTGCTTAGTTCTGAGTGTTGATTTGCTTGCTACCAGTTTACCAGGTAAACTGTGCAGATGGTGTTCAACAAGTCTCAGCAGAATCTAAGTCTCCTGCACAAGAATCGAGTGACAACTAGAAAGGCTAAATTCATTCTGAGCAAATTTCACACACCACCCCATAGCTGCAAGGTGTTGGCATTAGAATCTGAGACCCTGCTGCAATGAAGGCATATCCAGAAACCCTAACACGCAACTTAAAGGCTAGCTGATGAGCTAGACCTTTGTGAGTGTGAGGGGAGGGGAGGACAAACATAAGCGGGGATTAGTTACATGGTGTTCATCTCAGTCCCATTTCCACAAAAATCAAGATGCTAAATTATAGCCAAGTCAAATATGCCTAAAAGCTCATGATAATGGTTGTAACAAACATGTGGATTGATGGAGATGGGTTTAGTACATGTTTTGGAATTAGCTTGTTAGCAGTCATGAGTACATGCCAAGACTTATAAATTCTGGGCATAGGCTGATTGATTGATTGAGGTCTGCTACAGTTAGTGCGCTTTTCTTCCAGCATAAATGAGGCTCGGTAAAAATGTAAGTTATGCCTGCTATAGTCATCTCAGCAGTAAACACGACTGAAAGTGTTTTGCAAAATAACATAGCGGGCCAAGGCATAATGGAAAATTCAAAATATCATTGAATGGTCTTGAAGAGATCTTGACGTTATGTCCAGTGTTTGGCTTTTAATAACCTGTGGTTCCACTTCTGTGAAGATTTGAAAATCAAAGAACCTGCGGTTCCAGTTTTTTGAAAATTTGAGAATCAAAGAAACTGCAAGGTTTCAAGCTTTTCATATTTTAGAAGTGAAAGTTCCTTACAGGGTCGGTCATGTCTTGGCCATAAAATAAATGAATATATCTAATGGTTCTTTAGTTTTAAAACATTGCCATGTCATAGGTCCATGCCAATTATTTAGAAGTTCTTAACAACTTGAGTATGCAAACATTGCAAGAACCTGAACCTTGCCATTGCTATGTTACTGTTTTACTCAACCTTTAGAACCTACAAAAGAAAATGCTTTTATTGTGCACAACCCTAATTCAAACCAACTTCAAACCCACCACACAAAAAAACATAACAAAATGTGTTTGGTTAACATACTCCATCTCCAAAACAAAACAGAGATCAGAACATATTTTTTTGTCTCATCGTTGTATTCATGTTTTCAATAATATAAAACTTATTACCAATGAAATGTCTAAGACAATGTTGAGGGTGTGCCATATGGCACATGTATGTGCAAGCTATGTGATGTTAATTTTTGCCAATATGTGATGCCCGAAAGTAAAACCACACAAACATGGAGCCCAAAATTTTAAAAATAGTGATGAAAATTAGAAACAAAGTTTTGTTTTTATATGAATACACAAAACCCACAATCCCTCTGTACTTCCCAAAAGTTAGGGAATCTTCTTCTTGTATTGAACATCAATTTTTACAACACCCGGAGTTTTTATAGATTGATCTACACATTTCCCTAATACAATCAAATGTATATCAATATTAACAATTGAAATCTTAAGTAGCAACATACACATGAATCCCATCCCTTCAAAAGTCTTATGTAAAGCATTTGTACTAAGACATATTTGCATTATATTGCAAAAAAGTTATCAATCATAAAAGCTTGTGCACAACCCCATCATATCTTATTTTGCAAAAATACAACCACCAAAAATGAAGATCACAAACACAACTCAAACATGCATGCAAAGATCACCAAATGGGAAAGAAGAGAAAGAGAACAAAATCATACCTGAAAATCATAATGACAATCATTGATGGTGTGTGGTGACCTTTTCATTGTTGTACAATGTTAGTAATTAGAAAATCTTCAATTTTGGGCCAAGTGTAGGTAGGTAGAATTGGAGATAGTTTGGAATCAAACCCACTTAAGGTTTTGTTTTGAACAATTGAGACTTGGAAATCCAAAAATTTGAAGAACTAGGTTTGGAATTGCATGCAAGGGTCTATCAATTTTTCAAAGTTCCTACAACCAAAATTGAAGGTTCTTTTCAATTAAAAAAAATTAAAACCAAGACCAAAGCATTTTTTGAAAAGCTAGAACTAAACAACACTAGTCATGACATGAATTAGATACAATGTCATTTTTCCCATCTTCTATATGTCACCTAATTGGTGAACCCCATAGGGAGTATTGAAGGCAAGGTGAACTACAACTTGTCAAAAATGATTGGCTACTTGTAATGGTGATAACCTTGAGATAAATGAATGTGATTTTTATTTTTATTTTCATAACAACTTTTGACATTTCTTTCATATTTACATGTGACAAAAATAATACTTGATCTTATATTCTCAGTAATGAATCATGTGAAGGAATGGAAACCTAACTAACATGATATTATCCAATTGCAACATGTGGTGAACTTGCATTTTCAACTTGCATAGAAAATGAACATTGATACCAAAGATAAAAAAAAGAATTGGGGCGATTATCAAAACTTGCCCCAAAAACCAAAATCAATGGTTCTCATGAAAAAGTGAGAACCACCCAACATTGTTTTTACTTTCAATTTTTAGTTTACATTCAAAGACATTACAAAAATACAAACTCCCAAAACTAGAAGTGTAAGTTGCTTAAGGTCTTAGGTATGTTTCATTTTGACTTTCACAAATTTTCCATTTTGTTTCAAGATGTAATTCACTTCCTTTTGTTCATGATGTGCCTAGTTTTATTGTTGACCCATTTCCTTTGTTTTGCACTAATGTTGTATCTACCCAATGTGAAGACCTTGCAACACATATCACATATAAACACTACCAATTTGACACCCCAAGTATAAAACTTGGTTGTGGACATGTTTAGTAATCTCACATTTTGTTGTATTGCTCCAATGTTTCTTGGGGTTACATTTCACAATATGAAAAATTGCAACAAAGGTTTAAAGTATTCATGTTTGATCATTGGCTTACTAAATCCAATAGTTTGAATTTTTTTGTAGATGTATTCACAATGTTTTTGGGTGTAAGCACAATGAAGTAAACAAAGAAATTGCTTTGTCAAGTTTGGATGCAAGTACAAATGTAAAGTAGAAACAAATTTCCATATATATAATTTTGATACATTGAATTTTTTTAGTTGAATGATCAAAGGCCAAATAATTTTTCACTATTATGCATTAATTTTCAAATTTCAACTAATTTTAATAAGTTCTCTACCTATTTGTTTGAAATGCAAGTAGATTTAAAGTTTCTTTTTTGCAACATGGACTTTGTAATGTAAATGTTAAATATGTTTTAGTAAATATAAAGTGTCATCATGATTGGTTAACCCATTGTTAAAATGACCCACTACCAACTCCTTCTTACTTTGTTTAAGAACAATGGGTTAACCAATCATGATGACATGACAAAATTGGATTAGCTATTCAAGGAGATCATTTTTATGATAATGATTTACAAGTCCACATAAAAATCTTATGACCTAAGAAGATCTTACACTATATTATTATGAAAATATATATTGAAAAATATTTCATAGACATTTCATTATTAATTTGACTTAACATTTAAAACCATGTAAAATTAATTTGTTGTTTTGTCATACATTTTATGGCTCATTTTAGCATATTGGACCCAACCAAGTAAAATAAAATTTATGGTGCTTTCAAAAATACAATGATATGTACAATGTAACCTACTATAAATAGATAGGTCCATTCACAATTGGGGTACCAAAAAGGAATGTTTAATGCTTAAAGGACATCAAAGGACAACTTTGAATTTTTCTTTTATTTGCATCATTATAATCATTGTGGATTGTTGTATGCCAATACAAACAATTGTCATGTTAAAATTTTAAAATATTAAAAATAATTTGGATATTAAATTAACTATATTAGGTGTCCAAATTACATTTATTTATAAAATGAATGTATATTCACTAATAGAAAAAGTGTTGTTTGCAATTGTCATTTGTAACTAAATTTTAGTCATAAGCAACACAACAACTAAAAATTAGCATAGTAACAAACGACCATGAGTTGCAAATGATGAATGAAGTATTTTTTTGTAGAATACAAGTATGGAAATTTTGTATGTATCAAAGGATGAATTCTTGTAACTACACTTGCAACTACACTTGCGACTATAATGCACACCAATATGTTCACATGTGGTAGTTTAAAAAGTGACATGTGGCATCATTTGGATTTTTCAAAATATTTTTCCAAATAATTTTTTTTTTTCAACCATTTGATTAAAACAACTAAATTCTACCATGTCACAATTTAAAATTTCCCTATAGTCATTTAGGGTTAGTTTAGGATTGAACCACTTATGATAGGCCACGTGGCACCTAGCTAGGCCTAGGTTAGGGGCCTAGGTTAGGCCAGCTTTAGCCTAGTTAGGTGCCTAAAGTACTTAGCATAGTTTTGGGTTAGGCCATTTACAATAGGCCATGTGGCACCTAGTTTAAGCCTAGGCCACCTAAGCCTAGTTAGGTGCCTAAAGTACTTAGCATAGTTTTGGGTTAGGCCATTTACAATAGGCCATGTGGCACCTAGTTTAAGCCTAGGCCACCTAACCATAAGTCCAACCTAGGTAAGTAGGTCTAGGTTTAAAACTTTTACAACAAAATCCCATTTTAGTTTAAATTTAGCCTTTTGGGTGGAGCCTATGTGATTAGCTCCTCCCATATGGCAATTGAAAAAATTGAATGTGTTTATTCCACCAAACCAACCTAGTTATATAATTTGTAAACTTGAAAGGGAAGACAAATAATATGGGATAATATTTTAATTGCAACCTGGTCACATAATTGTAGCCTAGTTGCAACTATTACTTAGCACATGTTATTACATGGCCTACCTACTAAATAACATAAATTCCTACTAGATACTTATTTAGATAATATTTATTTTAAATACATATTTAAATAGCATATATATAATTATTTATTTTAAATACCTATTTAAATAGTCTCTAAATAATTATTTATAATTAAATAACCTACTATGTAACTAGTGGGTATGCAGGTATATATGTATGTAAGTCCTTGGTAAATAGTATATAGTAAGTAAGTAGGTAGGTATGTACGTAATAGGTAGGTAGGTAGGTAGGTACCTACTAATCAAATAGCTAGGTACGTATATCCAGATAGGTATGTATATATTATTAAATAGTCTATATTTGTAGCTACTAAGTAGCATACGTACCTTATGCAACTATAATGTGACTATTTTTGTTGAATGTACAACTAAACATATATATGATGTTGTATAAAATACAAAGACATCATGAAAAATCAACCTATTGGAATGATGAAATAGGTCATAGTTACAACTAGTTGAAAGGAAGACCAAAATCCATCCAAATTTGAAAAATAGTTGCATAAGCATACATAATTGCATAGGGAATGGTTGCAAATGACCGGATTTTTACTAGTGAATGCAATTGATGTCAATTTTCTTTAGTGGATAAATAATGCTTACATGTATGTTTGGCCATGTTCATTAGATGCATTTAATTCTATTTTAAATCATATGAAAATTTTGAAAACAACATAGTTCAATCTTTGGGGTTATAAGCAAATTTTTTTTTTTTGACCATTTGGTTGATTGTTTGTATTCATTAGCTTTAACATTTGTAACTCAAAATGTGGATCATGTGTGTAAAAAATAATCATGTCATAAAACATATCAAATTGTCCACATAAGCTTATTCAAACTTTTTTTGCATTTATAGGTTTGAATTAAAGTTTATATGCACACAAATGTACATATGTGAAACATCATCACCACCACATGAATTATCTTAACTTCAATTATTCAAAATTCTTCACTTAAATTTGTCTCATGTCAATGTTATTTGTAAAAATTAGTTCTTAAAAATCATAATATCTTTTTTCTTTTTTTGACCTCCAACCATAAATGAGCCCATGATTCATTGATTATTTTGTGCTAAAGGCCCCTTGAACACAAATTTATTATCCATATTTGGCCTATTCCTTGTTATGTAATTTGTAAATTCATTTTACTCCTAGTTTTTTGGTTTACAAAATTCCTATAAGTTTAATAAAAGGCATGTTCAAAATGTTCTATCATATTTCAACCTATTTTGATGTTACTTTATTGTTTTCATATGCGTAATATAGGATTAAAATGGAAATTCCTATTTTTTGGTCTAGTTTTTAGCCATGACTCTACCTTTTTAATATATTTTTTGTTCAACCCAATTGAGTTAAGTTGTTCAAAATCAAAGAAAATGGTTCATTGACATACAAATTAACATTTCATGGGTGTGAACACATTTTGGATCCATAACCTTAATATTTTATTCATTTATGATTTTTTGAACATGGTTTTAAAATTTTAAGTGATTTCATTTTTACATGTATAAGTAGGATAAAATATTTTTAGCCACAAATTTTTCTTGTGTTTTGTTTTGATGCACAATGCTTTACATCTCATTGTAACAAGGTTTTAACCACAATAGAAAATAAATTCAACTGAAATGACATTGACCATACATCTTCAAACTTCAAAATTATAATCATTAAAAAACATTAAATGTCCATTTTGACCATATGTTTGTGACTAATGTGTGACTAGTCTCCAAAGCAATTCAATATGTCACTTATACCGTCCTTTGTGGAACCTTAGTTGCAAGTGTTCATAATTACATACATGACTAAACTTTCATAAATTTGAATTTTAGTCATATGTGTGATTACCACAAGTTTAGATGAAGATATTGATGAAAAATGAACATATCTCATTTACTATGGGTGGCATCCGTTGATGGCTGATAACTAAATTGCTATTGCAATTATATTTGCAACTATACATAAGTGATTGAATTAAAAAAAATTGCTATTGAAATTCAAATTTTAGAAATTAATTTATTGGCTAATATGTTGCCATAAAAGGCTATTATAATGTAGTAGGTAAATTAGGCTAGGTAAGCATAATTGGTTAAGTTAAGCTAAATAGGCCTATGTACATTAGTAGCTTAGCTTAGTTTACATATTTAGTTAGTTGGCTTAAGTTAGTTATAGGTAATAGTAGGCTAGTTTATTACGCCTAACTAATAGGATAGGCTATGAAAGTTAGACCTAGTGAGGCTAAGTAGTGGGTAGTAAGTAGGATAGGTAGTAGGTAGCTTAAATTGTAGATATTTTATTGTGTGGACATGTGATAATGTTTTTTAATTAATTAGCTAAGATAGGTGATTAATTTATTAAATGTAGGTTACATAACTAATTTATTAGGTAGTTAGCTAAGTAATAAATAGTAAGTATGTAGCCTAGGTAATATGTAGTAAGTAGGATAGGTAGTAGGTAGTAAATAGCTAGGAAAAATGGTAAATATTTTATTGTGTGGAAATGATAATGTTTTTGTATGGGACAAAAGATATGATAGTGTTGTAATGTTTCCTTTTCATCAAAATTTATCCCATATCTTTTGTTTACAACTTCAAACTTGTAAAATATATAATTAGGTGAAAGAATGGATTAGATTCATGGTATGCACTTTAAACATTTTAAATGAATGTGCCATTTGGGATGAGCCAATAAAAAGGCTTGTCACCAACAAAAGAAATAAAATCCTACCTATCTACTTAACCTAAGTTAAGTAGCCTATTATAACCTTACTTAACCTAAAATATACTGCTAATTATAACCTTGCCTAACTTGGGAAAAATTATAAATTATTTATTATAATATTTAACTAATGTAATTATAATATGTTATTCTTGAAAAAATAGTAAATTGCCATGTGTTTTATGGCCATTGGTTCTTTAAACTACTACATGGTTAAATTTGAACCACCCATCAATAGGACATTTGGTAGCATGTGACTATCCAAAATGTAGTTACAAATTGGGGTTCCATGTCATACTAACCATCATCCATGGCAATGGATGAAAATTTCCAACTTACTTAATAGGTGTGTAGGAACACTTTCAACTTCATGGCCATGTCATGTTTTTTGTGATTAATTGTCTTATGCCACTTGTCTAAGGCAACTAGGGGTATTTATAGTCACAAGTGACATTATAACTATAAATGAGTTGCAAGTCATTAATTTTCAAATTTCTTCTAGTGATTAACTTGAACTTTTCATGGTTTTTTTTATAAGCAACTTAAGTATATTAAAAGGCATTTGAATGTAATGAAAGATTTAAAAACTCATGCACTAGAAGGGTAAAAGAATTAGGGTTTTCAATTTGAACAATTTGCATTGGAGGTGTTGTTGGGGGATGCCAATCATGCCTTTTAAAATTTGTATGAAACAAATTTGCTTCATTATTTATGAAGACAACTAATTTAGTTAAGGTTTTGGAAATTGATTAGTTTGTTTTAAGTTAAACTTTTAAAGCATAAATTAATAAACAATTACAAGTGCACATAATGTATCAAATGTTGATATAACATCCTTATCAATTTGTTGATTCAAAAATTTACTTATGGAATTTCAAGGTCATAATTTTCTAATTTAAAACTTGAGACCAAGGCTAGGGCAAAACAAAGGAACTAATAAACACTACCAAACCCTATCCAAGGGGTAATTATAAGAATCAATGGGTGAGATTTTCAAGCAAGATCTTGGGAGTGGTGATTTTTCAAAAGTCCTAGTTTTTTATAGAGAATTTGGAAATTTCATCAAAGCATGTCCAAAACCAAATGATCTTGGTATCAATGAATGACAAATATTAGATTGTGTGTTTACACTCCCAAAAATAAGAGATATTTCTTGATTTAATTATGGTTATTTGAAAAGTTAAGACACAAAGCGCCAAAATACATGCCTAACCATTCATAATGGAATTTGGAAGGCAAATTGTGATATTCTTTGAAAGGCTTGCCAATGCTATTAAAAGCAATTCTACATATCATATTGTCTATTGTGGAATTTTAAAAAAAGCATTGGGCCAATGCTCTTTAACTTGTTGAGCCAAGACAAGAGGATTATGCATGATCTATGGGAAGACTAAAACAAGGGGAACTTCATGTTCATTAAGTTAGATCACTTCACTTACATAAACGAAAACAAGAAGGGGTCTAATGTAGTTGGAACCAAATTGGGACACAAGAAAACCATAGATTCACATTCACCCCACCATGACTTGAGGATGATTATTGTCCCCATAATATATTCTACAACTTACAATGAGAGTGGTATCATAATGGCATTTCCCCAAAACCTTAGGAAAGTGGGAGTCTTGAAATTTGAAATTTTGGATTATTGAAACTTTGGGAAGTCATAACATTTTTCAAATATGTCCAATTGAAACACATATGTGTCTAGTGATCTTGTACCTTTTTAAAAAACCTTTCCAATACTATATTAAACTTTTCAATCAACTATCATTTGATCCCCTAATGATGTTTCTATTGAGTATTCCAAATTGAATTTTCAACTTCCATCATGATTTTTCAAATGACCATAACTTTTGGCCATTAAATTTATTTTCATGATGCAAGCCCACCACATTATAGCTCACATTGAATTTTTTTGAACAATTTGAAAATCAATGTGCCATTTGGAAATGCCCAAATGGATTTTCGAATAGTTGTGATTTTCAACAAATTTCGGAGTTCACATTTAGAATTTTAGGAGTGTTTTCGTTTAATAAATCCCACATGTACACTCCCCAACTTGTGTGCAAATGTGCTTGGTTTCATTGAGTTGGCTTTTTGTTTTAAATTCATGTTTGATTTTATTAGAATAAATGCTTTTGGTGTGTTGTCATCCTCAAACTTAGACACTTCCTTTTCAATTGTAAGAGTTGGTCATGCATTTTAAGTTAGGCTTGTGACAAATTGTAACAATTATTTCTTATAAAAAGGGTGCCTTTGGGTACATAAAAAAAACCTTCCACTACAAAATCATTTCAACTAGGTAGATGCAAGCTATGGTGGCTCACTTTTTGCATCCTTATGGACTTTTTGTAAAGTGTATTCTATTCAAATGCTACAAACACATTATAAATCATCAATTTGATAAAAATATTTATGGATTAAGATTGCCAACTTGAATAAGAATATGAATTGAGGGGTGAAATTCAATAAACATACACCAATCATGTAGTAATGAACTTTTTAAATGGATATATATGGACTATAATATGGGTATTGCATTAACATTCAAATACATTTTTTATTATGATTTCATTTCAATATTTTTTATAGGGACTCAATATATGATACATGATGGGAAAAAAAATATGGATTGAAAAAAATTACAATAAAAATTTTAACCAACAAATAAATAGTTATGGACTTTTAAATGACCAAATTTGAACCTTATTTTCAAAAGTCCCAATCTTGGTCATTTTTTGTTGGATTGATATTTCTTTCCCCCTAACATGTATGATAAAGAGTTTTCTAGATGGGTAGCCTTTCATATGGATTTTATTAATTGATTAATCACCACATAAGGCCCATTCAACATTAGTTTTTAACAATTTTTCCCATTATAATTATTATTTTTCCATTTATATGGACATTTGGGACTAGGACTCTTGTTGTTTTTAAGCCACTGTAATTTGCATCTACCCAACTTTCATTGATTATTATGACTTTTATAACATACATTGAGTTACATCAATTTTTTTGTTTCATTAAATATGAATGCACATTAGGAAAATATGGTAAACAACAATCATAATTTTTATTATTATAAAATACCTTAAATGTCTTGAAACATGGCTTAGAAATTATGTTCAACTATCTAGTTTTGATGAAAATAATCAACAAGAATAATATTTTTTGTTCAAACAGTACTGGAATTATTGGTTTTTCAAATGGTCCAAGTTGACTCACATGTATTAATTATTACCTACCTATTCACCTAATTTCCCACCCACCTACCTCCCTACCTATTTATTTACCTACTGGCCACCCGCCTACTAGCCACCTGCCTATCGGTTTACCCACCCACCTACCTATTAATTACCTACCTACTTACCTAACTACCTACCTACTTACCTAGCTACCCACCCACCTACCTCCCTACCTATTTACTTACCTACCCACCCACCTACTTTTTACAACATACCTACCTACATACCTCATAATCTTGTAATGACATGTCAAAATAATCATGTGAAATAAAAAATTTAACAAAAGTTAAACACCTTTTGATGGTGTGGTCCATTGGTTACAGATTTGGTTTGTCATTGGGGAGGTCAAAGGTTCAATTCCTGATACTTGTAATCTATGTATATGCTTAGGGGATTAAAGTAGGTAGGCTAGGCTAAGTTAAGTAGGTTATACTAGGTTAGGTTAAGGTAGGTAGGTTAAGTTAGGGTAGGTTACCACCTACCTACCTACATTTTTATAACCTACCCACCGACCTACAAATTATTTTTAATAATTATAATAAAATAGATTATTTTAATCATTTGACTAGTCAAATGGTCCTAGTAAAAAAAACCACCCCAATCACACCAAAGATGTTAAAATCAACTTGTCCAAAATGACAAGGAGTCTTGTTCCCCCCCCCCAAATCTTGTCTTTTTTACCAGAATTCCCAATTTGAAAAACTAGGAATTCCTAGTAATAAAATAACTTCATATTTTAACCACACTTAAAATGAATTATATTATATAGGATGACATAAATTATTACTATTATATGAAATTTTGTGGAAATAATTTTAGAATGTCAATGTTGTGCCCCTAGACTTGTCAAAATATGGTATCAATGGTAAATACTTGTTTAATTTTTTAAGTTGTGAAAAAATGAAAATCATGGTGCACTTTTTGGCCCACACCTATTCTTATGTTGTATTTTTGGTCATGAGTCAAAAGCATATTAGGGTTGCAACAATTTTAATTTTTCATAAAAAGGGATGAATTAAAAAGGATGGTCATTCTATTAATTTTGTTAAATATTAAGTTGCATTCCAAAGGTTTGGAAGGAAAAAAAATTTAAATCATAAATAAAACAAAAAAATTATTTGATATTTTAATAGAACTTTGGGTCTCAAGATGAAAGATTATCATTTTGAAGTGTCATGGAGTTTTACACTTCTTATAAGTTTAATGCTTCAATAGGACATTTTAGATTTTTATTTTTTTTTCCTACCTCCCATCCTAACATATATTAGTTAAAGGTTTCTATATATATATCCACATTTGATTGTTTAACATCTGAGAATGTTTATTTCACCTTAAGACACATGACATAGGATAAGACTAGGTGATGGTTTTTTAATGTGGTAAGTTAGCTTTGAATTCACCCAATTATTCTAGCAATATCCCAATTGGTGAATTTTTTTAATAAATGTGACCCTTCAAAATCACCAAACAAAAAATCTTTTGATTTCAAAAAACAATTAAAAAAGTTTTAGGAAATTTTTCACTTTGGCATAGTCCTTATGGAGACATACAAAGTATATTATTATAATTTCAAAGTCTTGGCCCCTTTTCTCTTAATCACTTTAAGTTTTTATATTTTTTGTTTCTATTCCTCCTAATAGCAACAAAGAACTTAGGGAGCTTATCATTGATACCACTTGACAACTTTGGTATGTCAATAAAGATCCTTAAACCACACATTTTGGAATATTCAATGTTCATAAGGAATTTTAAACTAAACATTGTAATTTTACATGTGCACTGTTTAACCATTCCACTCCATTAGATCATATATACACACACCAAAGTCTAATTGACAGAAGATACAATGTGCATGTTAGGAACAAATTTTAAACAACACGCCCATGATTCCTATCTAGGAAATTGAAACAATAATAAAAACCATTCTAAATACATAAAATGGAATAGGTTATGAACAATTTTAATTGTAACACCTCTAGGGATGCAATGATCCACCTCATTATTGATGTGCATTATGAATTTAGTGGGAAAAATTAGAATTTAGATCTTCTTTAATAATAAAAAATTGATGTGACTTTCCAATTTACTACATATGCCACTTTTGAATCCCAAATTCATAAATTTTCTTTTAATGAATTCCATGACTTGCTTAAAGTTAAATTACAATAATAACTTTACAATAATAAGGTTCATATTTCAAATTGTTTACAAAATAATACTTACTTGTTGTTCAAATCTCTAAATTGGAAATGAATTTGTAGCACAATGGGCATTTGCCACCAAGAAATTCAAAATATTATTTTCATGTAAGGGTGAAAGCACATTCCAAGGGGGCCAACTTGGGTAGTTTCATAACATATTGTGCATAAAATACACATTTGCAAATGTGTTGAATTTAATTTTGGGTTTCACTTTCAGTGTTTGGGTTTGATGTTTTGAATTTCACAAAGTTAATGTTATTTAATATTATATGAAAAAACTAAAAACCTAAAATATTAAATTTAAGGAATAATAGGTATATTTACGGTAAGCATGTTTGTTTTTGGACTACATTAAGTTTGAGTTTTAATTAGTCAACCAAAAAATGTTTGAAATGAAAATTAAAAAAATGCCCACCTCACATATCTTATCATCTTCAATTTGAAAATGATTGTTTGTCAAAATATTATTTTTTCACATATTTATGGTCATCACCTTAAAAATTCAATTGGTGATATGATAGTTATTAAGCTCTTCACATGGTCCACAAACTTATTCCAATCATATGGAATCATAATGTTTAGTAGATATTACAAATTTCATAAAGACTAAAAATCATTTAAATCTTTTCTTGAGTATATTTGCATTTTTTAGTATGTTGTGATGTATATATTTTTTAGCACAAATATATTATAACATCACATCACATGAAATAAAAAAATGATTTTTTTTTGGCATTTGACTTCTTTGGATTTTGACCTACCATAATATGCAAAAACATTGTGAAAATCTATCATAATAATAACATGATTGTAGTTGAAACATGGGACATGTGAAAAAAATACAATGTTATGATTAACAATCTTGCCCCCCCCCCCAATAGTGTGTTGTCACTCATAAGAACATGAGTAAAAAAAGACTAGTTAGTCAACTTGAACCATTTGAAAAACCAAGAATTATATTAATGCCCCAAACTCTTTTGTGCCTTTTATGGACCCTTTTAAATTGCCTAATTAAGGTGAATTTTTATTGAAGAACTTATCATCATCTAAGATATTTACTGGTATTGTGACTTAAAAAGACCCTAGAGGCACAAAAGGGAAAATTGCATTGGGACCACCTTAATTTGGCACTTGATGGGTAATGTTAATCATTCATTATTGTGGTGATTGTCAATTGGTCTAAATAATAATTATTTTGTTTGTGTAGTATGATGATTATAATTGCCAACATTCACGAAGGTTGAAGAAAGGTGGACATTTGGTTTGTTTGTTGTGATGGTGAACTTGCATGCTTATCATCTTTGTTGTTTGTTCTTTATGGTGGATCAAAAAGTTTTGGCAATGATTGCTTTGAAGGATTTTATGGCGGTGGGAAACTTGTGGAATTATAGTTATAAGGAGTGGAAGGATGTTCTTAGTTCATTTTTAAAAAAAGATAAAGTTAAGTACATCATAAACTTACCATGCTTCATAGGTTTATAAAGTTTTTGTGCAAAATCTGATTTTCATAGGTTCACACAAAAATTGCATATTCTTTTTCAAAATTACATCATGATAATTGTATGTATTTAGTTAAAATGTAAATCGTATGTATTTCACATCAAAACATCATAAGTAGAAAAGATGTATCATTTATATGGAAGTAATATGTATATTTTTCATGTCATTTTTACACTTTGAAGTTCATAAATGTTGCAAGGACATATTGTTTTACAGTTTTTGCATGGATTTTAGGTGAAAGCACACTATGGGGGGGCCAAAAATGTTGTCACACTGTATTATTTTTCAAGGGTGTCCATGTTTAAACTTCAACCATGATCATTTTGGAGCATATTTTTCTAAACTTTTTGCATAATATGGTATGTCATAACACAAAGAATTCAATCAAAAAGATATTTTATTTTTCCAATTTATATTGTGTGATTCCAAAGTATATTTGTGACAAAAACATACGTCACTATGTACTAAAGATTGCAAACATATTCAAAAAATGAATGAAATAATTTTTAGTCTTTATGAAATTTATAATATATGTTAAACATTGTGATTCCATATGATTGGAATAAGTTTGTAAGACATGTGAAGAATTTGATAATTATCATATCACAAATGGGTGTTTTTGGAAGTGATGACCATAACATTTTGACAAACTATCATTTTCAAATGGAAGATGACAAGATATGTGAGGTGAGTCATCTTTAGAATTTTCATTTCAAACATTTTTTGGTAGACTAATTCAAACCCAAACCTAGTGCAATCCAAAATAGAAATAGGCATGTACCCAACTGCATGTAACTTAAATATACCCATTATTCCTTGAATTTAATCTTTCAAAATTTTTTTTTCCAAATAATATTAAATATCAATAACTTTATGAAAATCAAAATATCAATCCCAAAACACCAAAATGAAACCCAAAATTAAATGCAACATGTTTTGTAAAAATATACATTACACACATGTTGTGAAAGTGGCCAAAGTGGCCCCCCGTAGTGTGCTTTCACCCTTCTATTGAAATTTTGTGATATTGTAAGTTTGTGATGTTAGACCATAAACATTATCATTATTATGTTTGGTTTTTAGAAACACCAATTAGATGAATGTTTTTGGTGTGAACTTTGATCTCCAACTTTCCAATGCATTTGGAGATAATTTAAAGTTTTAGATTATTGGAGAATGTTAGGATGGGTTGATGTTGAATATGATGAAAAACTAAAGGGATTTTAGAGTTGTCCTTAATTGGCATGTTTCAAAAATAAATGTGCTTGAGATAATTACTTCTTGAAAATGAATTTTCAAATGGGGAGGATAGTGATTTTCCTTGTGGACTGGAGATAGGAATTTTAGGTGATCCTCATTTGGAGATTGGGCAAAATTGGGGATTGTGGAATGGGAAGATGAGGGATTGAGTTGTAATTCTTACCTTGTGTAAACTTTTGGGTTGTTGAAAGAGTGTGGGTTTTTGGTTGGGGATGGATCTAAATGAGAAATAATGCCATTATGGAGATTGTTGAAGCTCAATGAAAGTGAATTTAAGGAGTTCTAAGTCATCCAAAGCTTGTAGTGTTATAAATATATTTCTTATTTGGTAGATAGTGCAGTTACCATATCAAATGTACAATTATGTTTTGATGATAAGAGTTGTAGTTTAGGTTTCATGCGTAATCCATTGAACATGATGCAAATAAAAAACCTTAAGTTCCATTCTTTTTGGTTACAATACATCTTATATTTCAAAGTTACATCTATAACCTTCCATTGGTCCTCTTAAACTTAGAAAGGAAAATAGATCAACCTCAAATGGATTTTTGGTGAAAGAAGAATTGCATTCCTAAAAACAACTTTGAAAAAAAGTAATTGTTCACCCTTTAATTATTTGCAACTTAGAAAACATTGAACCTTGTCCCTAGTAAAAAACTATAGTGTTTTAGATCCCTTTTACACTAAAGGTTAAAACTTGTACATGACCATCAAAATAAAATATCTCTAATTGGAAGAAAATGCATGGTGAGATACATCAAGTTCACTTTGCACGAAGGTTGAAGGCCTAAGGTAGCAAAGAGAATGTGAATGGATGAAAAATGGACATTAGATGCACAATGGGTAATGTTTCATGGTCTAACAAACTTCATGTTAGGCCCACCTATTTAAAAGGGCTTGGTGTGAAGTTCATTAGACAATTAGCCCAAGGAGAATATTGGTTAATTCTTTCCAAATTTTGTTACCCTAGTTTACCTTAAAAACTTACACATTACAAATAAAGGTTATTTCTTTCATTTTGAAAGTGCTTATCAAGTTGTTGTCTTTATGTTTGTTGGATGTTTTTATAATATTTTTTCACAATTTTTTTGTGTGTAATGGAAGGCTATTCATATGATGGAAATGGCTTTGAATCCTAACATTGGAGCTATAATTATCCTTGGATGTCATTAATTATGAAATGCATGTTTTTTAGGGCATCCAAAATACAATGTTTTCCAATTAGTTGATTATGGTTTAAAGCCTCTTTATTTTGTTGAAGAATTAGAAAAAATTGATGAGTATGTGTTTCCAATTAAAGAAATGTTGGGATTAACTATACAAATACATTAAAGGAAACACCCACCAAGAAGGAAAGAGGATGCCACATGTAAAGGAGAAATTGAAGGTGGGTTCATTCATAATAAAAGGAGTTCTATTTTCACATTTGATTGCTTAATAGGAAATGATTTTTGAATATTCTTGAATGTTTTTGGAAAAAAAAAATTAAAATTTTATGTTATTTAATTTAACCACAAAGACAATAAATCTAGGAGTTGAACCTTAAGTTTCATTAAAAATTAAGATGACATTCAAAATGCAAGACAAAACTATGCCAAAGGAAAATAAAAAAGGAGAGTCCAATTTCCTCTTCAACCCATGATGATTTGAATCTCCTCCTATTTCCTTTGTTTTGCATTTGTTTCCTTGTGTACCTAAGGGCTTACTGTGTTATGGGATACCTAAGGGGGACTTGGGAAATCACACAAAGCCCACCTAAGGGATAATTTAGTTAAGGAATCTCAAGCTAGGGATACCAAGGGGTTACTTAGGGTTGATTCATGCTGCAAGAAGGGGCTACATAGTTTTACCTTGGGGGCTATCTAGGATAGGGGCTATTATAAGCTTGCATTAGGGGCTACATAAGGCCAACTTAAGTTATGGAATACATAGTTACAAGTTGTTTAGGGGATTACTTAAAGCCCACATCACATGGTTGTTTTTTCAATCTTATGATGGATTAAAATGGTTGTTAACATTTTTAGTTTGTAATATTTTAAGAAGGTATTCATTTTTAATGAAATAAAAGGTGAAAGCACACTATGGTGACCCCCAATTAATAAGGATGTGTCCCTAATTCATTAGGAGTTTCATTAACCATTTGGGTGAAATCACTATTAATTTATTAGATTAGAAATCTAGTGAATTCACCAAATCACTAAATGATTAGTGACGGGTTGGTATGGACAAGCAAATTCATTAAGAATTAATCAAATTAGAAGCTATCACATGGCATTTATTATTTAAATTAAATTGAAAATTGAAAATTTAAATATTTTTTTCAATATTTATTTGAATTTTTCAATTTGTATCTTCATAAAAAATATTGTTTATATACAATAACATGGGTCAACATACACCATTGACCACACAAAAGTTTTCACCAAGACTTGAACCTTGGATTGCAAAGTAATAAGCTATTGCTTTTGTCATCCAACCACTTCATTTGATTGACATTGAATCAAATGGTGATTCTATTTACTACATTGTTTATTCCAAATGTTTTGCAAAATCCAACTTTAACTAATATTATCTTTTTCATACTATGTCCAGATGCAAACTTTTAAACTCCAATCTAGAAGATTTTTCCAAGATGCACACATCTTTAATATTTTTAAGGAATTTTTTTAAAAATTTGACTGAAAATGCATTTGAATCTTGCAATTGAATATGTATCAACCATGATGTCTTGAATTTTTTTTCTTTTTTTAACCATTATTATCTTTTTCATATTTTGTCCAAATGAAAACCTTTAAACTTCATTCTAGAATATTTTTCCAAAATGTACACATCATTAACATTTTTATGAAAAAAACTACTTAATTTGATGCAAAATAGATTTGAAACTTGCAATTTAATGCATTTCAACAATGCTCTTTCAAAGTTTTCATTTTTTATAATAATTATAATCTTTTTCATAAAATTTCCAAATGAAAAAATTAAATTCATTATATATATATTCCAAAATTTTCACACATAGAAATAGTTTAAGAAAATAAAAATAAATAAATTTGATTGAAGATGAATTTAATATTTTTATTTAATATATTTCAACAATAGGTTTTTAAGATTTTTTTTCAAATAACATAATTTGTGAATAAGTCTATTTTTTAGAAATAATTATCTTTCCAAATATTTTATTGTTGATAATGATATATAATATTAAGTTTTATTTCCCCACATTTTAAACATATATTTAATCAATATAAAAAAAATTATATTAATTATAATCATTTAGTAATTGAATTAAATGTGTAATATTTAAGTTATTAAACACATAATATTATTTAATTTTTTTTGTAATGTTATATAAAGTATTAATATTATGTAAAATATTAACATTGTAAAATTTTTAGTTATTAGTTTATACACATATAATTTTTTAATGTTGTAAATTTTATTGAAGTTTATTTTGAAAAATATTTTCATCTAAGTTTTTGGAAAGGCCCTTTCACTAATGTAAATAAATTTTATACAAACTATAACATGTTTAAAAAGTTGTATGAGTACCAAATCTTTTAGTAAATCAATAAATTCTTACATTCAATAAGTATTATATATTTTTTATTAATTTATAAATAATTTGAATTATAAAAAAATGAACCTTAATGAATTAGATGTAAATGATTTCACCCATGGTGACATCACATTAGGTTAAAACATTAGCTAGTGAACCCATTTCACTTTTGATGTCTCTTCGTGAAATGGATCAATGAATTAGACCCATGTAGCCTAATAGTGACCTTTGGAGCACTTTTGGGTCTAGTATTATAGTACATACAATATAATTGTTGCAAAAGCATGGTACATTAATTTTGGGTATGAATTTTGGTTTTTGGGCCCTAAAATTATTATTTTTACAAAAGTAATGTAACATAATATTATTTTAAGAATAATAAAAAATTTCATTATCTATATTGAAGGGTCCATTAACATAATATTATTTTAAGAATAATAAAAAATTTCATTATCTATATTGAAGGGTCCATGGTATATTTATAGTATACATTGATATAATAGGGTCATTGTCTCATTTTAACTACATTAACTTTAAGGTTTCATTAGTCATTAAATAAACAAATTTTAGTGGATCTTTAAAAATGACCTATCTAACTATCCTTGTCAACTTCCATGTCAATGTGGTTATTTGTCAAAATTTCAATTTACCACATTTATTGCATCTTTGTTGGAAAAAACTCATTTTTTGAGACGAGAATTTTCAAATTGGTCATATGGTATCCACACATGGTTCAAATTATTTCAAATGACATGGTTCAATATACCTTCAACTTTCATAAATATTAAGAATTATTTAAATTATTTTTGGAATATATTTGTGTTTTTGAATACATAGGTAGACTACATTTGTTTCCACACATATACTCAAATCTTCAACCTTATAAAATGAAAAGAAATAGTTTTTTTTTTAATATCTTGCCTAAGTTGTATTCTAATATAATATACAAAAAACTTGTGAATTTTTTTCAAAATTTTGAGGTGGAATACATTCAAACATGCACACCTCGGAAAGTAATACAATGTGACTCCCCCAAAAGGCATCATCATAATGTGCTTTCACCCAAGATTGTTATTCCAATAGACCCCCCAATTGGATCATAATCAAATTGTTTGACTAAACCAAATGAAGTACTTCTAAAATTTCATAAATCAAACATCACAATCCATATAAAACTCAGACATGGATTCCTAATTTTCATTATTATAAAATAATTATATGGATATCTTCTTCAAAATTCATGTGGATGATTACCTACCTAAAATTGTGATTTAAGGTGTTATTAACAAAAATAAAATAAAATGGTGGACTTTTAAAGGTCACAAAACTGCTTGATTCTAGAAAGGCCTCCTTGAGAATAAATTTAATTTTTGCAACCTTGTCCTTTCATTATGATACATATAATGTAAATGAATTTTAACTATCTTGTTTTAGTTGAAAAGAATAAACTTTGGTTCTTCAAATGTGATGGTAAGAGGATGATGTCTATGAGATAGATTTTTGTGTTGAAATTTGGTCAAAATGGACTTCTAATATGCCAAAAATGATCCACCCTAGCTTGCAATTACCGTTTAAAATATAACTATATTATGTTAAGGTTTTTATTAAAACAAGTTAAAAAAAATGTCATTTCCAAATATTTTCAAGTCATTTTATTAAAATTTTAAGCAACAAAGACAATGGTTACAATTGTTGTAAAAGTGTTTTTGGGTATCTTTTATTCAATTCTCGATGATTTCAAATTTATTCACATCTTTTCATGATATATTATGAATGTTGTTATATAAGTAAATCCAAAATCTTGAACACTAATTTAAATTTCCATTTAAAAGTTAATTAGACAAGTATACTCTAATTGTAGAATCACATCAAATTTCACATGATGCAACCTCACCCCAAATTGCTCAAATTACCCAAATTATAGGATAAAAAGAAAAAATTCAAAACAAATTGAAATTTTGTCTAAAAAAAATATTCTATTTTAATATTCAAAGCAACCACGACTTTATTGCAAAATATGGTGCACTAATACAAAAATTTTAGTTTTTCATTTATAAATTTGATATCACTCTCCATGTCCACAAATTATATATTGAATTTTTTTCTAATTTTGTAATGCCATAGTGACAAGTTAGCTATGGTTTCTTGTATCTTGTGGCCTTTTGTAATACATTTTCATCTTTCTCATTTTCCTTAATGAACTTTTTTTCAATATTTCTATCCATTTCTTTTCCTTGTGTTACATTTTTTGCATGGTGAGTTTTGGCCTGAACTTCAACTATGGCTATCCCTCTCACCTTTCAACTCTTGTCCTTCCTTCAATGCTATTTTTTCTATTCACCTTTCAAATTATTTTTCAACTTCCAAAGTCCAACACATTTCTAGTCCCAAGCTTTAGCAATGACATACTGAAGAAGGAAGTAATGGGATATGATGAAGAAGATGAAAGGAGAAACCCTAGCCCAATAATTTAAAGCCATTATATAAAATATCAAGCTAAAAACCAAAATTTAGATGCGCTACCTTTTTTACTCTCTTATAATATGTTAATGTACCTCAACAAAGTCTATAATCACTTTACATTACACTTGACAACTTGGGAAAACACATAAATGATTTTTTTGAATTTCCATTGGACAGCCTTTGGACAGTGTTTGGATGTGTTTTGAGGGCTCTTCACATTTCCATGGTCACAGTCCCTCACCATAATGGAAAGGGAGCCTTAGTAGGATATGTTCTCCAATAGCTACTTATACCTAGATAGCATGCAATTTTGCAGCAAAATAATACTCAGCAAGTGCCCAAGACTCATGATTGCAAGCCTAATACTCAATTCATTATGTGGCCGTAGGTGATAATATCCTGGGTAAATTTTATAAAATGATTTTATGAATAAATAAAGGGGATTGAACACACTAAATTGAAACTACAGATTTAGAGAACAAGATTTGTAAACCAATGTTATTTAACTAGCTGGGCTATGTTATTGGAGAACTCTTAAGGTCGGGTGTGGTACTTGGGAGGGAAAGTGTGCATGACTCATAGTGCAATTGTTATGTAATTCGATTTATGTATTTACTATGTAAAAGGGTTATCTGACTTGGCCATAGTGTGTGTCAGTAATACTGTAGTATCCAGCAACACCCTCCACATGCTGTTTCTTCCTCAAGGCTTACTAATTTCTTCAGGCAATTTTTCTGCCAAAAGGAATGTGTTGAAATTGTTGATGTATCCATTTCCAACTGCATCAACATTAGTAAGTTAAAGTCAGATTGAAGAAAATCACTCTCAAAAGCAGAAATAGCAACTAGGGTTTTAGGAAAATGTGTTTTATTTATTGGCCCAACTCTGTTTCAACAGGAAAATAAATTACATGTTGGCTATTTTGTTTGGGGTGACCCCATTTGTGGGGATAGTCTTAAGGTGGTAAAGCACTAGGAGAAATTTCCTATTGCATTTGGAGGTCACCTTATATTCAAGAATATCCTTGCTTGAACAGAGGAGGAATATCTATGAGTAGGTGTAAGTTCCTCCCACTTGTAAAGAGTGGGTGTAAGAACCCTCTCCCTCTTAGGTCTCATGGTCTACAAATGTTTCAGTTCATGATAACCTTTGCCTCATGCATTGTGATGGGTAAAGCCCAAGGATGGGGACATTCCCAAAATGTAGAGCCAAAATTTGCTACCATCTTGTCCTGGGTCCCATATTTTGCAAATGCGCCAACATTGGGGCTTAACCTTATGCTTAATGGAGCTTTAGCGGACTTACTGAAGGACCCCAGTTTTCAAATTTGTAACCAAAAGTAGATGATATACCTTAGAAAGATGTGTCCTTCCCTGATCTCCTCAGGTCCTCCATTGCACACACTCTCAGGGACAGAGTCTGTACCGTCAGAGTGTGAGAAAGTAGTTTCCAGGAAACAGATGTAAAAGCCCACTGAAACACCTGGGAGTTCGAAGTTGCAGGCTCTCTCAAACAGCCTTTTTGTGACTTTGCAAGAAAAAAGTATATGGGGTGGTGGAGGCGTTTGAGAGGCTGGGTTGGGGGACCAGACACCAGACCCACAGCCTGTAATCAAACTTTGTGGTATTAAAAATTGGTGAGCAAACTTCCCCAACTAGTATTGAAGTTGTTGAAGAGACATTTACCCTCCCTGAGTCCCCACCCATCTCCAAGGAACAGCTTTGGGATATGGTTGGTTCACCATATAATTTGATTTGAACTTGAACTTGGAAGATCAGATCTAGGGGGGACTTTGGACCGGCTGGGGGGTCTATGGTTTTTGCCTTGGCGTGTAGAAGTCTGTCAATAAGACAGTTATTGGGCTATGATGAGTCTTTGACTGTGATCTTATAGCATAGTATGAACTGCAACACATTTCTTCTACCCTGGCCAAAGGTATGGTCAATGCCCCCCGGTCAATGGATTGGCTCATGGGCATCTCTGTTTGAGTTGGCAGGAGCTCAACCGAGTGTGGCAGGCGGAGAATTGCAATTTGCAATGATATGGAAGAGGAACCAGGATGAGAGAGAGAGAGAGCCCACAAAGAGGAAGACAAGTGTCCATAATACATTAGCTGTGCACATTGCTGGAGCCCTAGCAAGTGGTTCTTGATTCAGTCTCTTAATGAACCTTTACATTGCTACATGTCAACTCATATGTGTTGTAGCTTTTGCAGCGGCTCTAGTAGGTGTGCTCTATTGCTTATAAAAGAAGGTTCGTTGTTGCAAAAAGGTTAAACAAGGATTGAATAGACACTTGGTAACTTGCCAATGGAAAGTGCAACTTTGAAAAATGAGGCAATACCCATGTGGGCTAGGCGACACTTTTGCTATCTTGTCAACATAAAGTGCATGCCCTTTGAAAAACAAGGTTATAGCCAAAGCGTTCAAGTGAGCAAGAGACACTCACTAAGCTGTTGGTTAAAAAGTCCATCTTTGAAAAAGGATGCATAAGGATCAAGAAGATCGGACACAAGAGAATTGTCAATTCATCAAAGTGTGCCTCTCAGGAAAGAAGGTGCAACGACCACAAGCTGGGTAAAGAAATACATGCTTGCTAACTTCTCCCAACAAGAGGTTCTTTCCCTCCCATGACATAGTCCCGTTCATGGTCTACATTTTGTTCCTATCTTTTATCTGACAGAATGCATTTGTAGAGAGGTACATTTATTCTCCTCGTCTAGTTTGAATAGTTCACATCTGGATTGGAGTTTTGGATTGCTTCTTATTTTTCCCCAAATATGCAATGAAGTTGAACCCTGAAACTGCACCTAAGTGACATCTCGAAATATAGCCCCTGCCAGAAGAGCTCTGTAGGTTGTTCAATAGGCACATATGAACATTTGAAGGCTTCATCAAATCTACATATATTAAAGAATGTTGTTTGTTTGTTTTTTTTGGTCCATTGAGAGCTCCCAAACCATGGTGCCCCCCCTGTGCTCTTGGTACTCTTGGAAAGCCTTTGATGAGTAGAGGTGCACCAAGGTTGGTTTGTAATGTTTAGGCATATGGTGTAAGAGTTAAATTGAATATTGGTGAATTTTGTCAAAGAAAAATCACCATGACCAAAACCAAGAAACTTAGGGAAATTGGGGCAAGCTTTTGGTATTGTTGGAAAGCCCTTGATGAGTTGGATTTCTTGGAGACTATTTCAGAAATTTTAGACCTAAGATTGGGGAATTATTGAGTTCTAAAATTTACAATTTACAATTTTTTTTTTCACAGTTGGGCTTTATCATCAGGGTCCTGTTCACACTTGGAGCAATTCCATAAACTTGTTCACACTTGAGCCAATGGCTCAGGTCACAAATAGTGTTCATCTATGCAAAGGCTACCTTGAGTTGGCAAGAAGAGTGACTAAATCCTGCTTATGCATTAGCCGGGAAAGGAAGCAAGGTGGAATTATAACAGCATCTTTGGTTTCGTCATTGGGTTAGCGTGGAGATGAAGATTTAAGCCAGGGGAAGGGTCCTTGGATGTGAAACCAACTGGAATTTTTTTTTTGCTACCACCATATAGATCTAACCTGATGACATTTAGGCAATATCTACAATGTAGAATATAGGTTTTTAATCGTTAGAATACAGTAGTGGGTTAAATTTTCACTTGGTATTTTCTCGTATTTTCTTCCAAACGGGCACTTGCATCAAATTATAGGACCTTGAAATTCCATTTGCACATGGTCTCCACCCACATGTCATGTATCCCAAACTTTTCCCCTTTGACAATAGAGCAACAACAAACTGCATACATCTGTACTTGTGGCTATCATGTTAGCACAATGACTTGCTACACTGTTAATTGTTGAAATCACCATTATTGTAATGTTAATTACAATTTATTTTCATAGCTATAAAATATTACTTCCTACAACTTGTATCATTATTATGATAATAACTCAAATTGGTCATTGGCAATAATTTTCTCTCATCTATTAATTATATACTGATTAAAAAAGAAATCTCTATCTTTTCCAGGGGAAAATTGTGAGTAGTGACTGCAGATGTATCAAGCAAAAAAGCGGTTGTCCCCAAAGTGAAGGGAGGAATGGGAGTAAAACCCTACTAGTAACTCCAATCTCAACATAGAGAAAATTGCAGAAAACAAGGGTGGATCATATCAAAAATTGGAAGGTCAAAAGCCAGAAAACAATGGAAGCTACTTTTTTGAAAGCAAATTGATTGTTTTAAAGGAAGCAACAATCAAATGAAAAAGTAGCATGTTGGAGGAATGACTAAAAAAAATCCAATTTTTCCTAAAGTGATGTTATAAGAAGCCTTTTGTTTCACCCCGTACATGGAGGACAAACATGTAGACGCTGTTTTCAAGAAAAACACTTTGTGACTCGAAAATTTTGGAGATTTGAAGTTTGGCATAGAAAGGGAATTGAGCACTTCTTAAGCTTACCATAAAATTCTTGGTTCCTTTACAGAAGTCATTCCCGAAATCTGGATGTCCAGCACCCCAGGTTTGATCCCAAATTGGGTGGGGGGTTCGCTACCTGGCCCTCTACAAGTAGTTCTCTGCATGATTACTGATAACCAACCAGCAGTTTCTTCTCTGGTTCTGTGTATAAGCATGTACTGTGTACCCAGGAAAAAAAGCACAACAAGAAGCAGGTCTTACCTAAGATATAAAATATAATGTGAAGGAATGGTATAATTCATGCTACTTACACCCATCCCCCAACGGGTATCTGGCTGATAACTCTTGGAGCATGTGGATTGGGCTTGGCACTCTCCCAAAAGAAAAAAAAACTCAAACAAAATATAATATTAGGTTATAGTCTCACACCACTGTAATAGCCCATCATGTGCTCCATAACCTCCACCATGAAGTTCAGTAAGTATTCAAAACCGCCACCCTTCTTGCAATTATAAGGAAAATGGTTTTTATGAGTCTTTTCTGAAAACAAACAAGAGTAGGGAGTCTGGATTAAATTACCATAGAAAGAGTTAAAAAGATTCTCTGTGACTCCCAAAATTACTCTACTTCCAATATACGAAATTCACCCAGGGTAAACCTGACACCTGACCTGACTTGGGCTGGCTGGACCAGAACTCACAGGTAGTAAATAAAAACCTGCCCCCCGCTTTCTCTCCCTGACTTTCTAGCAACTAAGAAGTTACTAAAGTTACTCCGTTTACACCACCAAAAAAAATCAAATGAATAGCATTGAATGTACCCTTCTTCAATATCACATCGATGGCCATTAACAACAGAAAAAATAAATATTAATAACAAGTAGCTGTAGCCACCCATCAACAGTATTTTGACTGAAGAAGAAATCATGGCATTACCATCAAAATTTTCCTTGGACAAAGAACATTAAAATTTTGTTTAAGAAAATTAAAAAAGTGACAGAAAATTTAAGACAATAGGCAAGGGGGGAAAAATATACCCATCCCGGGAAAAAAAGAAAACAGAGTCCCAGGTACCTCTCCGTACTCTCAAAGCAAATACCATTAAAGTCTTTCAAAACACAAAATAATAAAATATATTTTCTGGTTTCAACGAACCTATGTAATACTATTTTCAAGTTATAAAATTGTAGCACAGATGAGAGAGAGAGAAAACTGGAGGGGTCAAGACTCAAGAGTGGTGGAAACAAGACAAAAGAACAGCTGCAGTTAAGTTGGAAAGATAAACTAAGGAATAAAAAATATTAAAACTAGGGAGAGAGACAGAGAGAGAAAGTACCTTTGCCGCGTTAAAAGTGAGCTGCTCCACTCAGCGCAGCTCCCGCGCTAAAGCACAAGCTCACGTCCGGCCAGTTATTTATTTTGTGGCCAATATAGTGAATAAAAAATTGAGAAAAACTTGGAAAAACGTGTTTTCGCAGTGTAAACTGCGGTATTTCTTTCTCTCTCTCAATTTTGTGATATAGCCATACTGGCGAACATTCACAAGAGAAATTAGTCAATATAGCTGTAAGAAGTCATGGAGGAACGTAGAAAAATTTATGATTCCTGCTATATTTTGGCGACCAGCAAGAACCTATTGTCTAAATATGGCGACTCCAGAAATTGTTTCCTTGAAATCTGAGGCTTTGGGTCATTTTTTTTGCAAAAAATAATTTTATATGAGTTGCACTGAATTTTTTGGTTGGAGTGACGTAAATACGCCCCAAAACAAAAACGCTCTAAAATGTGGTTTTTCATTTAGAAATTCGCCACTATTGCGAAAATAAATAAATTGGAAAAAAACACTGCCTGGGACTTCTACTGCAACTACAGGGAGGGGACTCAGGTGCAGTAATCATTGTTAGTAAAACCGCGGGCATTTACTGGAGAAGTCTCAGGTAGGCAGCAAAAACAGCCGAACAACAACACCAACAACTACGACTCCCTCCGTGACTCTATTGTGGGACGACATTACGCCACTAGGTTGGTTGCTCCATCCATGGAACTCACGTGGGTGATGGACATGGGAGCGGGGAAAGTGGGGAAAGTGGTTTTCGCTGTTTGAAGAAAGTGGTTTTCGCTGTTTGAAGACAGTGATGGTGGTGTGTGTGGACGTTTGGAGTTTGGTTTGTAGGCTAGTCATACCGGCCGGCCAGCCAGCCAGCCAGCCAGCCACGCCGGCCGGCAGGCAGGCACTCCCCATCACCTCCTCTCGGTCTCATCAGGTTTGATGATCCAGGCTCCCAGCTCGTGAAGACTCTCCTCATCACTACTACTACCACCACCTACTATATTCAGTTATTGAAGCTTTGTGATTTTATTGTTTGTGATATATTTGTTGTGGTCATTGCCGTGCACGTGTTTCCCGGTCTTCAGAAAACCATCATCCCCTGGGGTTAGGGAGGGAGGGAGGGAGTTGGGGTTTGGGGTCTTGCAAAAGCTGCTAAGATCATTTCATTTACTAGCTTAATTTCTGTCTGTTTACTCCTCTGCTGCTTCCTTCTATTATGTATGCGCCACCTCTTTTTTCTTTGGGGTTGGGCGGGCGGAAATTGCGGGTCAACTGAAAATATGATGTTTTGTCGAAAATCTTCCAGCCACAGTTCAAATCTTAAGGAACTTTGGTAACAAGCGGTAACAGCAGCAGTGTAGCAGGTGCTAATAAGCCGAGGGGTAAATTTAGCAAACATCGTGTTATTTTGATCCAGCCCAGGTCTCTTTCAGCGCTTGAGATTGTTCTCAGACACTACAGTAACAAGAGTAATAAAAGCAGCCGGAGGATTAAAAGAAATCCTTGAGAGAGAGGATGAAGATTCATCCATGGTCTCTTGTTGGAAGGGAGGGGTTAGTAAACCAAGGCTGCCCTCTGAGTGCTGCAAGATTCCTTTGCTTTTCCATAAGATTACTACCAGGTGGTAGGTACAGCTTTCTGAGCACTTCATTTTTTCTAGCTACCACGTCTTGAGGATTTACCCTTAGACGGCGAGTAAAAGTTTAGTCTCATGATCTGCGAACTTTTGTTGACCAGTTGTAAAATGAAGAGCCCTCGCGCCTGATGATCATCATGTGAAGTAACTTAGTCTAGACTTGGAGCTGTTGTAGGGACAGATTTGACGGGGCCAGTAATTAGTCACTGCAGCTCGGCCGGGTGATATGTTAACAAAGTCCATGTGAGTTCAATCTAGCGTAGTAGTTAGTGTGCTGTAGGTTAAATGGGTTTGTTGATTCTCATCCAAATGCATTTCATATAAAAAATTGTCACCTCATAAGCTCCAGGACGTTAACAAAGTCCATGTGAGTTCAATCTAGCGTAGTAGTTAGTGTGCTGTAGGTTAAATGGGTTTGTTGATTCTCATCCAAATGCATTTCATATAAAAAATTGTCACCTCATAAGCTCCAGGACTGTAGGCTGTTGAGATCTCAACTCGTTTGACAAGAGTTTTTACCTGCACTCAGGACCCGACTCTTCACTCTAATCGAGCTGTAAATCTGAAGAGGGTGGCAGCTTTGAATAGTTACCCTGGAGAATAAAAATATAGGTTATAATTGTAAGCCTTGTGGGAATGACCGTTTGCGGCAAAGTGTTTCTCTGAGCGGAGAAGGCCAAGGAACGGAGACTAGAGAAAAGCTGGAGTATTTGACACGGTGGATAAACGATGCTAAATTGTGGGCAAACAGAGCGCCAGTAGCTAGCTGGGTTGAAAAGGGCGGCCGCTGGAGACAAGGACAACGGTAGTAGTAGAAACGAAAATTTACTACTGTCTGGGTTGTTTTCTAAGTTTTGCTTACTTTGAGAAGCTTTGGAAAATATATTTTTGTTGTTTGTTTCAGTGTCGATCAGCCTGGACAACTGTGTTCATGTTCTCTCTCTTTCTCGGCCCTTCCAAGTATGTCGTGTCGAACGTGATGAGCCAGCTTCTGGAATGCAGTAGCAGGCATGATGGGTTTAAAGAGGGGGGGAATTATGGGCCTGAGCTTTTTTTCTCGACATAGTCTGTTGTGATTTCGTGTGCCAGGTCGCTCATCAGTAGGTACTTATGTCTTTGTCATAATCTCCCGTGCTGGTCTTTTTCAAAGCTTCCTGGATCACCTGCAAAGTGCAGAACACGACATAGCTTATATATATGAGGCTGTTTGGCGCGAGGTCTTCGCTGATGAGCTGTTGATTCTCCAGCATGTTCTTCTTCTGTTCTGCTGCTGCTACTACTGTCTGAGATCATGACCTCTAAAAGTTTGAGTGCTAACGCCTAATCCCATCGTCGCGGGTGCCTTGTGCAATCAGATCGCACTTCAGCGTGAATGATGATGAGTTCGCATGGTGGAATACAGCACGAGTTTGTGCTGCGTTGCGGGTGTGGAGTAGGCGTGTTTAGGTGTATGTAGAGTAGAAAGCAGCTAGCACTCCGACCGGACGGCGGGTTCTCACGCACGAACTACGCACGCGCGCAGACAACGGACCACGCCTTCCGGCAGGACCGCCGCCTTCTTGCGCAAGGGCCACACACGTAACGAGGAAGGGGGTTTTTATTCGCTTTCTCGTCGCACAGTTCACTCCAACGGGGGACGAGACCGGGGAAAGACTAAGAATTCAGCTGAGGGAAAAGAAGGAGAGGGAAGGGAAAGGAAGGGGAAGGCAGAGCAAAGGGGGGTCACCGATAAAAGAAGACAAAGGTGAGGAGAAACGGGTATGTGTGCATGGCCGGGGTGCAAGAAGTGGGAGCTCGGGGCTCGCAAGCGGGCGCCACTTCTGACGAGGACCTGCACAGTGGTAGCAGCGGAGGGAGAGGCGCACGTAAGAGAGGAAAGGGCGGGCCGGAAAGCGGGTCTCATCCTGGCGAGGGCAGCCGGAAGCCCAGGGGAAGGCCTCCAGGCTCCAAAAATAAGCCCAAGCCACCCATCATCATCACCCGCGACAACGGGAATGCGATGCGGCCGCATGTACTCGAGGTGGCTGGAGGTTGCGACGTTGGGGAGAGCGTGGCCTCTTTCGCTCGGAGGCGACAGAGAGGTGTGTGCGTGATGAGCGCCAGTGGCACCGTTGCCAATGTCACTCTGCGACAACCAACCACGCCCGGCGCGACTGTCACGTTCCATGGCCGGTTCGAGATCATCTCACTCTCAGGCGCCTTCTTACCCCCGCCGGCTCCCGCGCCCTCCACAGGATTCACCGTCTCCCTCGTGGGAGCAGCTGGGCAAGTGCTAGGGGGCAATGTGGTTGGCACTCTCACCGCAGCAGGCCCGGTTCTGGTGGTCGTGGCTTCATTCCAGGGCGCGACTTACGACCGTCTTCCGCTGGACGATGAGCCAGAAGGCATGAGCGGCATGGCCGCGACTTCGGCAGCGGCAGCTGCAGGGGCGATGCAGGGGCTTGATCCTTCCTACCCTGCAGCCTTACAATCACTTTACAACATCGTGCCTCAAAACCCCAACCTCAGCAACCCTCATATGTCGACGCAAGACGTTCTAAGCCAGTGGGCTGCTGGGAGTGGTCATAGTCACACTCAACGGCCTCCTCCGTACTAATGGCCATGAATCATCTCTGCAAGTTTTAAGCTCTGCCTTAGTGCGGGATTTCCAGTTATCCTGGCGTTGTGCCTTCTATTGAGCTGTTCATCTTATCAGCTGAACTCGACATGAACTGGGGTCGGAGATTCCCCCTTCAAGTCAGTTAGCAGATTCGCGTGCGCGTGGCAGTTCTTTCGCATGCATCTGGATCAGTAACGCGATCAGTGCAATTTGCAGAACATTTATGGAAGCGTTGATGTAAATGGTAGATCAATTCTTCATGTTTATCGTTTATTACTTGGTGACCAGTTGTCTTCAAACCTTATCCCCTTCCCCCACAAATTCCTTCTTCGACTTTCACTCGCTCCCCCTATCCTTCTCTATTTCTGTCTCCACAGCGTTATCCATGGATTGTGAAAATAGATTCAGCGGTTGCAGAGAGCCACACCCCAAGACATGAAGCACTTCGAGCCGTTCAGCATGACACTCGATGTCGGAGTGGATCGGAGGATCTCTTGGAGGCAGCTCCCAGTGCAGCTGTACCTTGCAAAGCCGATTGGTGAATATGATCATCAAAATGTTATAGTGGTGCACTACAGAGTTTCAATTCTTAATAAGGTAAGTCTGCAACGAGCATTAAAATTTGTGTTGACAGTGGACTCCGTTGAAGGTCGGCTGTCCAGAGGATAGGTTTTAGATGCACGACTTGATCTAGTTCCCAGAGCGAACCCTTCTAGGTCACCTTCACTGGAGCAATTTTTGGTAGTGTACATGTAGAAGAAGAAGAAGAAGCGGTTGTTCAGTTAGCCTTTTTAAGTGCAGTAAAGGTCTCGCAGTTCATGATTTCTGATCCGGAAAGTAAAACATTGGATGGTGGACTTCCTAGGACCTAGGGTACCAAGTTTTGGTGATGACAAACTTGTTCATGTACTGTGAGTAAAGATTGAAAAGTCCATGTGAGCAACCACCTAGTTTGAAGGACAATTCCACAGCCTATATTTGAGATACATGTCCACGGGTGTGTTCGTTTTATATAATGTTCTCTAGAGATGACATGCTGTGCTGCACAATGGTTTCTGACCATTGCCAGGATGGATCCCAAAAACTGTATGGAGTCTTTGCTGATATTATTTCCTGGAAGCTGTTGTGATTTGGAGAACCCCAAACTATCCAAGTTTTACTTTGGATTTCATGATTCAAGGACATCTGGTGCTGATATATTTGCTTTCTCATTGTCTGGGCAACTACATTCTACAGCTGTACATAACTAGTAATTTAGGTTCAAAATCTTAATTAGGGTGGAGAATTGTGATATCTGATCAAGAATGTGATATTCTCATGGAGTGCTTTTGGATCTTGTGTCTTATTAAGTACTGGATGGTTTATGGTATGTGCTATTCATATAGATTGATCAGCCAGTGCGCTACAGCTTCTTGTCTAATGTGGTGAATTGAAATTTGACAGCAAAATCTAACAGTTTTACAGACATTGAACATCATATACTGTAGAGTTCTCTGAAGGCAAGCAGAATCTTTTCTTCAGTCTCTCATTGCCTTCTCATTTCAGAGCATGTTATGGAAAAAAAATTCCAACCTGGTGAGGAGATAGGTGCTATTAAACTAGTAGCTTTTGAGGTTGTTCATGAATTACATTTAATATAGTACCTTGGCTTAGCGTTTCTAGAGCACTCACGAAATTAATTCTCATTTGCTTGTGTAGCTGTGACTTGCTGAATCTACAGGGCACCTACTCTTGACCAAATTGGAGAATCCATCCTTCCTGGGCTGGGCTCAGGAACAGGGTTGCAGGATTTCAGTTGTCCCTGGAGGGAAAGGATTGCAGGACTACGTTCAATGGCACCAGCTCTGGGTCTTACAGCATGAAATTATTGGCAGGTATGAGCTGCAACAAAGTTCTTTGAATCTCAGTTGAACATGAGCTCGTTTTCTCTTATGATAGATCAATAGGGCAAAGATCTAGAACCTAATCACTGGAATGGAGGGTTCAAACAGTCAACAACTTCAAACAAACCTCAAGTGATTTATTCAGTATGATCTAGACAACAAAGGACTTGATTGTGAGATGGCTACACTGCTGCTTCCTATGATCTTTAATCTTAATATTGCATGGTGATTGGTAAGGATTTTCTACACAGGTTTACTTCTGACAGCATCAGGTCACTTAGTTGTGAGGTCAACAGGTTTCACTTGAGGTTCAAGCTCATGTACATGGTATCTATATGTATATCCTTGTATAATAGGACTTAGTGCATTCAGTGGTAGATGAAGTGTGGTACTTTCATTGCAATACTGGTAGTTGACACTATCTGGAATAGGTGGTTTGATCAATCAATCTTCCATGAAATGGCTTTCATACTGGAGATCACCAAATCAATTTGAGCTAGTTTGTGAATTCACCCTTAGAAGTTTGTGCAATAAGAAAGCATTGTCCATAGGGCCCCTTTGTCCATCATGAACTACAGCAGAACTGAATCTTCATTTATTCCAAGCTACTGATCTATTGGCATATATGTTCACACTTGTTATCTGTGCGCAGCCAGGTAACCTCCATTGGCGCTATACAGCTTGAGTAGTGTAACCTGAGCCCATCAAGGTTGCTAGTTCTCAAGCTTCAACAGTTCAGTGTTGTAGCTGGGATTTTGTTCAAGGTACCATCCTTAAACTTAACTACATGTATTTGAACTATCTTCATTCTGAAAACCAGTTTGAGATCCCTTGTGATCAATGTATCAATGAGGGTTTCAATCTTGATCCTCATGTGGGATCATTCAAACTGGTTTGCAGGCACCTACTTGAAGTCAGGTTGTAAAAAACCTTCACAACAATATATATTCAGCAATGCACCTGTGCCTTGTGAATGGAAGACAACCCTATTCATGATGATTCATGATGGCAAGAGATTTTGAGCATGTAGCCTAGCTAGGCTTCTAGAAGAATCTTTGTGTATGACTGTCATGTTTGTGAATGCCTAAATAAAAAGACTGGTCTGAAATGGATCTTTTATACATATGAAGGTTAGAGTTCAGCATTTTGCTTTTAGGGATCAAATGACTTCCATATTGGGATAGGTTGAAACCTCTCTAGGAGACTATTTGTTTGATCTTATGTGAAGCTCTGGATACTGGGTTACAATCCTCAACTATTAGCTGTTACATGTGTTGATACATTTCTTGTGTTCTGTCAGCTGGTGATCTTATCAGAAAACTTTGTTTTGATGTCTTGCAGTCATTAGTCCCAGCCATCGGAAGTCTACATAGTACTACTGTCAGTAGGTGAGGATCTGCTTCAAATTAAGGACCAACGGACAAGCTTAAGGATTTAATAGACTAGGGAGGTTGATCATTCCATTTCCTCCAAAGATACTCATCCATTTGCTCCTTGGTCGGCTTCCTCTCCTATCTCTATGAGAATGTACCAATTCTTTGCTTAACAAGTAAGGTTCTTTCATGAAAGCATGCTCCAATTCTTTGTGTCCAACTTAAAGTTCTTTGAGTCCAATTTGTGGGCCTAATATGTATAGTATTGTGAGCTCATAAGATTAATAGAAGGCAAAGATTGGGCATCACTTTGGTCATCTTATAGGACACTGCACGTCCTTCATGGGTTCCAGTGCTGTTTCCTTGCAGGCACCTTAGCTCCAGACAGTCAATGGCCATTCAGTAATGACCTATCATTTATGGTCAGCAACAAATGAACACTCATAACATTAAGATGAAGCTGTGCATGCGTTGGGATCTCCCTCAGACTTGAATCTCTTCTTTCCCTTTTATCGAAATTGTGTCCATCATCAGGTGACTCTTTACCAAGCTTTACTCCGTTGAATTCCCTATAGATCTCAGGGATTATCGCGTTGGGATGAGTATCGGAACCTTACAAAGATCCCACACACTCAGGACTGAAGAGAGTGTCCACAAGGTTGAGGCCTACTCTACACTAGGTCCAATCACGAAGTGCACTAATTGAACGTCGGTTTGTATTTCAGGTCTACCTTAGGCTCCTTGGGCAGGATTCCCGAGCAATACGGGGAGTAATGTAGGTGTATACAGAAATGAAAACAGTAAGGTGTAGATCGTGTCCAAGACAAACCTGGAGACTATTTTCTCTAATTCCAAAACCGAATACTTGAACTTCAACCTTGTAGCGATCTTATTTATTCATTAGATATCTCTTGGCAAACTGAATGGGTCCACAAACCCTCCTGCTTCCAAACATAAGATAAGTTGCATCTGAGAATTGCCCTTCACTGCCCAGAATTGATCTATTGCTAGCGTCTAGTGAATCCCAAATCACCTCAACTTGGTTTTGCACAACAATTTGGAGCTGGATTAGCAACTTATGGAGGTCAGCCCAGCGAATTCCAGGAAAACTTACCAAACTGGCTGGTGTACAACGTGTTGTGAGATATGAAAACTTCTCAGCGAGAAGAAGAATTCTATGTGAGTTCAATGTGCTTAGGTTTTAGTGGGGATCTGCCATTGCACTGTGTCTTTCTATTTGTTCACTGGCTTTATTGTTATTTGGGTAATCAATAATTCGTTCTCTCGGATCTTAAGCCAATGCCCAGCTAATAAGTTCCTAAGCTAAAACTATTCGCACTTTAGGTCCGTCATCGTTGGGGATGATGATGAACAACGCGACGCCCTGCATCAGGGCAGGATTGGGTCATCGGTTGGAGTACACCTGGGTTCCTGCCGCGCGAAATGCACGTGAACTTTGTGTGAAGCCATAGCTAATAGAGTCATGCAGGAGCACCAAGGGAAACTTGGGGTACCAAACGAGGGAACCAGGAAAAGATGCTTGTCGCCCACCTGATGCTTACGTGGTAAGTCTTGCTCATAGACGACGAAATATTCTTTTCGGGACCCATCCCAACGTTGTAGGTCCCTCCTTTACCTCTCTTACTTAAGACCTCCTCCCCAATCGTCCAAGGCTCAAGTCCACACGAGTCCATGCCTTCCAAGTCAACCTTCTGATTTCGTCGTGGCAATAAGGAAATTAGTTGATCACCTATTAGTTATTTTATCTTTCATCTCATGGGTCCTACTCATCGTACCTGCTGCGAGCCTCCGCCTAATTGGTAGGACTTGCAAACGCGGATCCAGCACCAGCCGTGTCTTGATGTGCCATCTACATTATATCGTGCCATACGGCTCCTTGTTTAGCGGTAGATTCACTCTATCTCGTAACAAATTGTTAAGCTTTTCTTTTTCCGTTCTTTTTTGAAACACTTGGAGCTTCAGGAGCAGGACGGTCTCTGGTCGGTGATTAGACACTTTGAGCAAGTGATCGCACTTGCTCATCTTCGTTTCTCAGAGGATACAGATAGTCCAACGGTCCAAGACAAAACGGTAGCTAGGACTGGTCTCCCAGTCCCAGATTTGCCGGACACCTCAACTTCAATCAAAAATTATATAATTCCTGCTGGACAATGGGATCGATGGTAGGGGCGTGATGACAATCTATGCAAACCACATGGCACGGTCCAGTAAACTGTAATTTCGTCTTTTGCCCTTTAGAATAGATTAAATAGAATATTTTGAAAACTGCTCAGGATGCACAGCAGCTCTTACCATCGTGCCGGTGGTACCCTTGGTTCTGGCTTCGTGCGAACAACTGTTTGCGAAATGTTTTTACCGTTGGACGACAATATTATATAAAATTCTACCACGGCTTGAATCCTGAAGCTCTTTGTCAGCGTACGGAAATGGACAATGAGAATATACATCCAGTGGTAATTAGATCCTATCATCCGCTCTAAACTAAACTTATAACCATATTGTGAACATTGAGAGCGAGAGCTTCCGAATTGGTTTAGAATCTAATAATATATAAAAATCAAAGCAAGCAATATTGCGAGCCCTCGTTCGTGTCTGTAATTTACTTAGTGTTTATATCTGATTAGATTTGTTTTTAGTTTGCTAATTGCAACTCCAACTTTTGAGACAGTTATAAAATTTAGCGATGTATTGTGGATGTACTGCAGCTAATCAAGTATTGTGGGTGTAATCTGCACGTGTGATCAAGTGCAGCTTCTCACTTAAGAATGGGGATTTGACATTACAAACCATAAACATGGAAAATCCAACTTTAGGGATCTTCTATTCGAGTCTGGATTTAGTTCGTCAATCCCGGTTTACAGCTCAATCGTCGCAGGGGGCCCGTGTTACTACTGATTCGACCTTGAAGTGCTTGATGATCGGTGGCTCCAACAAGTTTAGTCAAATCTTCGTGCCTAATCTTCTTGTTTAGTTTAGAGATCCTGTTTAAGGACTCTGTTTCAGACCGCCAGTGTCGTCCGCACGGAACCCTCACTGTAGCTGTGTAACTGCGGATGATGGCACTGCTCATTCGACGGACAACAGAGCTGGGCCGGGATAGCATGTATCGCTCGTCGATTTTTAAACGTAATTTTTCAAAGAGGTTTCGAGAAATTATGCGATCACCTGACTCATGATGCAGTAACGACCCTCTGCTCTGGAACCTGGCTAATATAAAATGTTTTTTGAAAGTTCTGCTTGCACCGGTGTGCTGTTCATTGGTAATATTGTAAGGCTTTGTTGGATACAAAACCTAATAATTATGTCATCATTTTTTTTCCCATTTCGTTTTCGACCTTCATCGATTATTGTATAGAATGCCTCGGTACTGCATAAAACGAAACGACGACTCACATTTCTTGCGAGGTTAAGAAACACTATTTCATATAATTCTGTGCCCTACTTATTATAAACTTTTTGATAATTTCAAGGGAATAATAATAAGTAGATATACAGTTTCTATATTTGTCAATATTTTATATTATAAGCGAAGTAGAAAACAACTACTGCTAGGCTGCTGATGTTTTCAAATACTTTTGAGTACAATTTTGATGAGAGGACCTGCCATAACAACGAATCCTCGTAAAAGAATCTTGATGCTCCTTCATCTCAAGGCGGAGACTATGTACCTCATAAATTTTCATAAGTCCAGCTCTTTCACAACGTTAACGCAAATGATCGCGAGCAGTGAAAAAGAGAGACTCGACATACAGGTACAGAGTAAAGAAGTAAAGCGGCGTTTGTTTTATATAATTTCTATGGTACGTCTGTCATCGTAGTCTTCGTCGTCTAATAAACAGAGCGACATTTTGATTATTTACACTACTTCTGAAACTTTTTCAATTAAGAAATTAAAGCAAGAACACGCTGCTAGCAGCCGATCATGGATCGACGACGATTCAAAATATTGCAACCAGGATTAATTGGTGAATACCCAATTCTATGCTATTAAACTATTTTTTTCAATACATTCAACTATTTTAATATTCCAGAAGTAAAAAAACCCGGGCCCCACACGTACCATATAAATGCAGCAAACTACTGTAGCTACTACACATCGTCTGTCTGCCGGGGAGAGCTTTTATGATCAATGACCACTTCTTATTGTTGGTAAATGTATCGTATTGTATACTTCTTATTGTTGGTAAATGTATCGTATTGTATCTATATATATATATATATATATATATATAAACAAGCAGATCCTGTGATAACTTCGCTCTTGAATCATGATGACTTTCTGTGCTAGCTACAACGGGAATAACAATCCTCTCTAATTACAGCGCAAGTCACTCCCCTCATCATACGCTGTTCCATTTTCTAGACATAAAAAGTGTTAAATTAGGTTACTAGGCAGCTCTAAGTATGTAGTACTAACAGCTTGCTGTACAATAATGTTTGATTCGCTGCAACTGTATAGACAGAGTATACATGAACACGTGATTGACTGTATTGCTCCGTGTGAGTGAGTACGAATACATCAAAACGTGTCCGGAGACTAATTTTGCATATGATTTTGGCTCTCTAGTCTCTACCTATTTGTCAGAGTGCATTATAGCTTTTTTGGAAAATCAGAGACTCCAGTGCTACACAATTAATATTAACACTTGGAAATCTGAAATCATCTACATATCATCAGTTCATCATCATTATTAGGTCGAAAATATTCTACAATTTTAGGTTCGGCTGATTGGTCTACAGGCTAATAAATGCAGGACCATTATTTAATACTGATGAAACTGATTCCTGAACAGGCTTTTAAAAGCAAAACTAGGCTAAATGGGAAGGGATTCTATAGGAGGAGGTTGTTGGACTCACAGACTCTTGTCTGTTACTCCGGGCTTGGGCTGAGTTAAGCCTGGTTTTTTGGTATGGATTTTGGTGTCCGAATGTTCTTTGGTTTTCCATCCAACCCGTGAAGAGGTTTAGGTCTTGGAACTTGTGGGTGGGGGGATGAATGGAGCTCGGTGCGAGGGCGAAGAAAAGCCTGACCCTAGTTATTAAAGAGGTAGATGGGCCAGGGTGTGGTCCATTAGATCTGAACTGACAGGTGTTGTGGGCAATATTACAGTTTTTGCTGGAGGAGTAATGAGCATGACCACACATCGTGACAAGTGGCCCCTATTTGGACCCTTCTAGGCCAGGTCTTCCAACAGGTTCACAGCAGCAATGAGTTAGAAACTGGTTCAGCCCGTTCTTGAAATGTGGCGGCAGGGAAATACGAGGGACTCCCAAGCTCCTATGATTATTAAAAACGAAGTACACAAGTAATGTGCAAGAACCCTGCCTGTAAATATCTATTACACATTGAACTCAAGACAATTAAGAAAATAAATTCAGACCACCAAGTTCAGCAATCCCATTGGCCTGAAAAAGAAATCTTTGAGCCTATACACACAACCTTCTTTTGCTGAACAATGAGCATAATGGTTCCTTTCTACCATTTCCATTGGTACTCTAAAATCCTCACAAATCTATCAAACCCTAATACACATTTAACTCTTGGTTCACTCAGGATAACTGACTAAAAAAGAAATCACGCCACCAAATCTAGCAATTTCACTTGCCCTAACAGTTTTTCTTCACACATACATAAAGCCTATGCAACACCCCTGTATAAGCTAATATTATTGGCAGCATACACTGATTCTTCGCTGTATTACATGCAGTATTGGCAGTATGCTGACACTAATTCTTGGCTGTATTACAGACAGGGTTAAAAAATTTGGGTCCAAGCAATCAAGTTGCCAATAGTAGACTACTGCCCCTACTTGCAATGGGCCGATACCTGACGGTCCAACAGGGTCTAGAGTCAAAGACTGGATGGGACAGATGAGAGACATTTGTCAGGTAAATAATAAGTCATTCTTCACCACTTCATCCTGCCCTGGCTATTTAAGTGGTGGAGCCCAACCTTTCATCCAACTAGACATAAATTTTTCTTTTCCATTTATGTGATATCGAATTTTTGGCCAATGTTCCCAAACACTTAGGAAAAACTAGTCTGAGATCTAGTCCCAAATCGAAAATAAGATATAGCAAACTATTGAAGCAAAGGGTAGGCAGTAGGTATGGCTTAGTACTACATCCACAACAGAGTGTGTGAACACCCATGTAAATATATGTTCTTTAGTGTTGTTCACCACACCCATCAGTCCCATCCATCAAAACTCAGTAGTATGCCTCCTCTTGTTATGTACTCCCTGCCATACTTGCGTACAGTAAATTTCACCTACCAGAGTTCAGTGCAGCCTGCATGAGATAGACCTTCACCACTGGAGAGTTAGGTGAGAGGACCCACCTGTCCACCTCTTTGGAACAATTACCTAGATTACGTTACCCCTGAGAAGAGGGGACTAGTATCTGTACACATGCTATGGGTGCGGCCCACATGAGATCAGCCTCCACAATGGAAAGTTGGTTAGGTTAAGAAAGAGGACCCACTCATTCTGTCTCCTTAGAACAATTTGCCTACTTTACCGGGATATCTTTATCACTTGTGTTCACACGACTATGACGAGACCACACTAGCCATATATCCCTGGGCTTGAGAGGGACACACACCGCGTCAGTCCAAGAAAGGATGTTGGCCATTTACAGGAAAAGGGCCTACCTGTTGGACCCAAACTTTCCAAGGATTCCCAAGCCACTACGTAGTAGGTTCCACCAACACATGGGATGACCCACATGAGGCATATAGCTACCCAATATGCCCCCCCCCCCCAATTGAATCTTCTGCTAAAAGTCTTAACATGCTGCAGTTTGAAAGCTGGGGATTTGAATTGGTTCAAATCAATTGCACAGGGTATGCATGCAACATTGGCCTTATGCTAGCCATCTCATGCTAGAGTTTGAAGAAACTAAAAAGTGTAGACACAAGCTCCATAATATCCAAATTGTGTTCCCAAATTTTCCCAGATGCACTGTGGAAGCTTGTCACAAATCCCTATAGCTTCCCTTACCTTTGAAATGGCATTCTAAACAAATGGAAATTCAAGAATCACAGACATTCACATGTTATGTCAACCATGGAAATATTGGATATGCACATATGTAGGAAGGCACTATGTGACCCAACACCCAGCAGTGCACCTTCCATTGGAAATGAGTTTGCAATGTTTCATCTTCATAACCTATCCTGTAGGCCCACCTACTTCCCCCTTCCCCTACCTAGGTGGTAACTAGTAACTATCTCTATGCAAGTGGTGAGTACAGTGTTGGTACAGTGTTGTGTGGTCCTTCGATTGTGTTAGGCTAACATCCTTCCTGGTTCTGATTTTTAAAAGTTCTAGAAATCAAAGAACCTCCCGTTTGAGGTTTTTTGAAAAATTCAAGAATCAGAGTTTCAGGGCTTTTCAACATTTTAAAACATTGGTGGTTTTCCATGAAAGGACTGGCAAAGGATTGGTGATCTAGGGTAAGTTCTTTGACCTAGTTATTTGGTTTTTCAAACCCGAGTTGCAGGTCAAAACTGATTTTGTGATTTTTGAGAACTGCCAGTGAATAGTCAGAACTGCCTGTCAAGGGGTTTTATACCCAGCCCTTACCCACAAGTTCTTGCTTCGAAAAAGAGAGGACCACACCAAAACAAGTGAATACCACAAGTTACGATGCAGGTAGCTAAGGTACTTCGTGGTTACTAGGTACATGCCAATATTGGCCAATTCTTACTTTTCAAGAGAATCTCCATTGGCGGTTTTACCTTTTTTTTGAAAAATTGAAAGAATCTCAGGTTCTGGTTCAAGGATTTTTTCAATTCGCTACAACCTCTGGTTTGGTCCCAGACCTAGTTCTTCACATGTCAAGGCTGGTTTCAAACTGGATCCTGTTCTACCTATGTATAGCCCAAAACTGGTTTTTTTTCTCACTAGCATTATGCCACCAATAAACTGTGACCACCTATAGCAACTACATGCCTAAACCCAGTGAAAACAAACTTTTAATTTAAAAATTTGCATACTTAACAGGAAACACATGTTCTAAAAGTAAAAACAACATGCCTAATGCCCACCCCATCCCCAAATTATTACTCAAAAAATTTCATTGTTATTTTTCAAAACCTTGAATTTTTTGGTCAAATTATTCTGTCTAACTCCAATCACTGAAAAATAAGAATAACTGAAATTTTTTTTCAATTTTTTCAATTTTAATTTAAGATTTTAATTTTAAAAATTGAATTTAGATAAACCAGGTTTTTGGGCCAGTTCCAAGTCCAGTTCTAACCAGAGGCTGGTTGTTGGTTCTAGTTCTGGTTTTAGTTTTTGGTTGGTTCCCAATTCTAGTTCCTACTCTTTAAAAAATCAAAAAAATTGAACTGATGGTTTGAGTGCCTAATAACCAAACTTGGTACATGTTTGTTGGTCAAATGCACACACTAGTAGGAAATGTGAGTGTAGTTCAAGAACCCAATTTAGTGTGGATCTAGAAGTGAAGGGGGTCGTCATACCCTTGTGTCATTTCACCTTGAGAGAAACTTAAATCATTCATGTTCATCTCTAATGTAAGGAATTCAATAGGGCAATTCACTGATGTTAATTTTTTTGTATTATTCAAATAATTATTTGAATCTCTAATTTGTCATTGATCCATAGATTATATTTTGATTATGTATAAATTTTTTAATGTATATAGTTTTAACACACTATATGAAATTGAAAAGTCTCATGCATAATGTTATTTCATGTTTATACATTATATTTAATGCACCATATATAATACATTTAATAATGAACATGTAATGAAAAGTATATTACACAATTAATATTATAATATAATGTGAAATATTAATATGAAGTTTATTATTAATTAAGATAAATTAGTATTTTAAAATTTTATGTTCACCATAAACTATTTTGCAAAACAAATGTTTACAACTTGTCAAAGAATATCGTCTTGTGAAATAATGTTTTGTGGGTCATTATTTTCTTAAAATTAGAATGTGTTTTTCTTCAAAAAATTTGTGTTTATTTATTATAAATGGGCAAACCTTTGAAAAAAAAATTTAAGAATGAATTCTCATTTGTTTTATTTGAACAGACTACCAGAATATATATGTATATATGTATTAAAGTTTTATTTTCAATCAAATTTAGGTTAAATTTGATATATATAATCTTTGAAATCTTTTACCACAACATCAAGTGGTTTTGTAAAAACAATGGATTGTTTCCACAAAAACCAAAGTTCAAACCTTGATACCAACAATCATATATTGTTTGTATGAAGTTTACATAGTTTTATAAATATTAATATTATATTACAAAATTGTTATGGTATCATAGGTAGGCAAATTAAAACTAGACAAGTAGACAAAATTTCTAAAAACTACTTTAGATTGAACATGATATAAAACTTCTAAATTCTTGTTCTGTTTTTTTTAAATGGGGTTTTGGAGGGATATGGGACAACATTTCCTTTCCTCGTTTTTATTTTGTATCATTTCTTTTGCAAGATTATGTTGGAAGAGCATTGATTTTGTATAGCAACAGAGGTAGAGGTTATGCTGAAGAAAACCATCAAAAACTAAAGATTTTAATAATAAAATCTTGTCAATACCTACAAGTAGAAAACTTGTTAAGACTGTTAGTAATAAAGTTGATAGTAAATTTAAAAACCTATAGTTAAAACATCATTTTGATACTTGTTTTGATATGAATTATGTAGAATTTGAATTAATACTTATCATTTGGCAATTGTTCTTGGGAGTCAAATTTGGGGGAATTTCTATAATCTTTTTAAAGTTCTTTGGTCAAGATTCACAAGTATTGTGTGCAAGTTCATGTTTAAACTATTTTTGTAGAATTTAGGAATCAGATTTGGTCATTGATTAAAAGAATTATTGAATTAGTTTGTGAACCAAGGTAAAATTTGGATTTTTAGCGATAATTTTTGTAGCAATTTCAATATGCAACCGATTAAGCAAACTCATTTGCACTGAAAAAAATTGCATTTTTGTAATTAATTAATTTGTGACTACTTGCAATTATTTATCATTTACAACTATCGTTGGTTAATTTTTCAAGGTCCGTTCACAATTAGGGTACCAAAAAGGGGAAAAGACTTAAAGAGTTTTTTAAATTATTTTTTACAAATAATATTTACATGAAACAAATTTAAATGAAAAAAATTGAATAGTCCAATATAAGATAATTCATGTGTTAATGGTGATTTTTTGCAATCATACATAATTGTGTATGAATATTTTTGTTTAATGCCAAAAAATCTTGGATATCCCAAAATGAATTGCAATGGACAACCAAACATGTCTTTTGGCATGTTTATTCCCTTCACATGTGACTTGCATCTACAGCTAAACCTTTGAACCCATCGAACATAATTTTTTTATCAAATGGTTTTAAAAATAAGTCTTTTGCCTTGCAGCCCTTTCGTTCAATATTTCAAGACTTTGAAATTTTTGAATGATTTGGTTTTTCATCAAGTTTATCCAATGAACATGTACTTTCATAAAAGACGGCATGATTTTGTTGTACAAAAAATTTGAAATCAATTGTAAAATTTTATGCCTTCCTTTTAATTACTTAAAAAAAATGTAATTTAAACACTTGATTCCTTTAGTTCACAAGACTCAAAAGGACATTAACATAGTATCCAAATTATTTTTAATTATTTTTATTAATTTAAAAAGGCATCAGTTTATTTATTTGCATACAACAATCCATTACAATTATAATAATGGAAGACAAATAAAAACCCAAAGTTGTCCTTTGTAGTCTTTTTTAATTAAACATTCTTTTTTGGTACCCCAATTGTGAATGGACCCCTATTTTTTGCATTTAGTTGTGCAAGCAACTACATTACAATTAACTTGCCACTACTATTTTTGTTCATTCTTTGATTTGGACAACTTTTAACATGGTTTTCATCCAAAAAAATGTTAAGCACAAAATTAACCACCCCTAACACCTTACTTTGAACCACTCCCCCCTACCCTTGGAGGACATCCAAGGGGTGTCACAATCAAGCAATAAGCTTCTATATCTCTCTACAAGTATTTTGCTTTATTCTACCATGTTTAAACCAACGGCAATCTCCTTCCTATTTACTACTTTACCCCCCTCTTATTCATATTATGAGTCATATAAGGATTTACAACCAGATGCATAACCACACATATGCACACCTACATGCACATTAGTAGGAGCAAAACTTTCTCAAACCCAAATTTCACATTTCAAAAGAAAAGATAATTACAATGGAATTTTCAATCCCTAGTGGGTTTCTCCTCTTCTAACAAAACTCCTACTCATACATGGTAAAACATCCTCTTGCGTAATCACAACACTACCTCCTCCTCTTTCTTCCTCACTAAGTACTTCACTTCCTACTCTTAACCACACTATTCTTCACTACTTCATGATCTGCCAAGTCCCTTAATTGCCCATCATCATCAATCCTCACTCTTTGTCACTCCCCTCATACACTACTCATCACACTAATAGGTGGAAGAGCAATCAACAATGCTTCCCACCCCCTCCCCAACTTCAAGAAAAAAATATTGTTGTTGTCTTAACCTAACCCTAATTTTGGCCACTTTTGTAGAAGTCACCTCCCCCCTACCTATGCCCTTCTACCTAATAGATTTAACCAATCCAATTAAAACAAGATAACCTTGTCTTAACTTAATCCAACTACCCTACTTCCACCTTACCCTATCTAGGGCATCCTCCCCTTGGTAATCCCTTCGAAACAAGATCCAAACCCCTTGTCCTATCCCATGAACCTAGGGTTACTTCAAAACTTTATTAGCCTTCAACCTAATCTTAATTAAAAGTGGGTTAACTAATTGGGGTTCAACAAAAAACCCATCATGTTGCATTAGTTGCAATTGTGGTAAATGAAACGTAACGTATGTGTATTCACCCTATGTGTATTTAAAATGTAGTCTACGTATTCCAAGGTGTATGGATTTATAAAGGTGTATTAAATGTATCGTACACATTAAAATGTCGATGTCTATTAGGATGCACATGTGTATACAACAAGTTATGTATAAAGTTGTATTTTTTACAATTGTTTTTTTTTTAAACAAATAAAACATTCTAGTCATTACAATAACATTAATTATTACAATTAATGGAAAACAAATGTAATCTCACTATAATTATAGTAGTTATACATTAATTGTAATAATTATATAATTTATAATCGAAGTTAGTATTCATATTTTATGATTTTTTATTTTAAAATACTATTAAAATTACTCATAAAACTTTTATTGTAATTTTATTTGATATACTTACTATAACTATAGAAACTTAACTACATTAAATTATTTCATTAGTTACATATAATCTTTTATTTTAAGAAAGCATTACACCATAAAATTTCCCACTACGTATTAGTATTTTTTAGTAATTAAGATTAGTTAGCTAAAAAATATTTTAATTATTTTAATTATAAAAGTGGAATAACTTATTATTAAACTTATTATTAATAACTTGTAACTTAATATAATTTATAGTTTATAAAACTATTAAAAAAATTTGAAGCAAATTTTACACAATTACAATTATTGATGTCATTACTATAATTATAGATTAACTCACAGTAAATTATATTATTCATTTTATTTTAAATTACAATATATTTAAAATATTCACAATATTCTTACTATAATTGAAGTGATTGAATTAAAATAACTTACTTTATATATAACGAATAAAATTTTATTTAAAAAATAAATATTATTATAACATAGAATTATCCCAAGTGCATGTAATCAATGATCCCCACCTCTTGGACTGCAACCAAAATGTAACCTTTAAATAGGCAAAGGAAGAACTTATTAAAGTTAGAATTTGAAATCCCAAATCTTCAAAATTGGAAAGTGCCTTGTAATGTTAACTTCCTAAAAAAGAATTACACACAATGAATGTCAAATTGGAATACTAAAAGGAAAGGAGATAAGCCGAAATTCATGATCCAATATTCGAAGCAATTCTATCAATAATGGCCACCCAAAATTGCATGATCTAAAATGTCTAGATAATAGTTAAGAAAGCAATAACATACAAGTGCAAATCTAGCAAGATGAGATGACAAAATATACACCCAAATTCTAGTTACTATCTTAATATCTCAAGTGATAAAAGTATTATCGTAATGAGAGAAATAATATATTAATTACACATTAATTATATAATTAGTAATTGAACTTGGTATTCACAATTGAAAAATTATAACTTACAATTAAAATATTTTATATTAAAAAATAATAAGCTTAATATGATTTTTTAAATTGATCTAATTACTATATATAAAAGCAATTAAGTACAATAACTTATTCTATCTATTATTTACAACTATGTATTTACAAAACATAATTAAATTTACCACACAAATTTTTATGTTAATAATTAACCTTTTTACAACTATGATTAATGTTTAATTACTATAAATTTACTATAATTATTTCATTTATACATTAATTATAGTAATTTCATAATTTATGATTAACTTAATTAGTGATGATTTAGAACTTATAATTATTTTTTAAATCCAAGGTTTTATAATTAAATAAATTTACCGTAATTAAAGTTATTAATGTAATTAATGTATTTCTAAGGACTATAATAAAATAAAATAGATTATTCCTTTTATAATTACTTATGTATATAATAAATAATTGTTGCTACATCATAAATGTTTTGAATAATATTATTGTAATAAAAATGAATGTAATTTCTACAAATTATTTTTTATTATCCATGATTACTTATTTATAGTTTATAATTTCTATTACAAGTTTAATTTTATACTAAGTATTGATGTTTTAGATTAACAAATATTTAATGTTTATTAGTATGAATTATTGATGAATTATTCTATATGTAGTTAATTTGGATGTTTTAGATTATTTCAAAATTACATTTAAAATATTTAAAACATGGCACATTTTCATTGCACCATGTGTCAAAATATAAAACTATCCAAACATGTAAATTACACATCTTAGATTATTTCAAAACTATATTTCAAGTATTTGAAAAAACTAGAAGATGGGAGATGTGACAACACATCATTTGCTTTCATTGTCCACCAAAATAGTTGCATTTCAACTACAAATGATAATATGTATATGGCTAGTTAAAGGATGAAGGTGTATTTCGTTGATTTTTCTTTCATCCAAAATTCATTGTCATTTACAACTAATGTCATTTGTGACTTATCCAATGTAGCTAGTGGGTCTTAGTCATAAATATCACTTGCAACCAATAACTAATTCTCAACCAAAAACTAATTACAAATTACCAATTTTCTTCTAGTGTTGAAAATACATTATATGTAGTATGTTTAGATTGGCAACCAAAAGTCTACAAAAACAATTGGAATAAACAAATGATCAAGATGCACATGGTTCAATTTAAGCAACATGTAGGCGGAAAATTGCAACAAATAAATTGCAAGCATTTTTGGAAGCATGCATCAAAATATTTATGTTGTAGCAAGATCTGAAACAAGATGTGTCAAAATTTAGGAATCTTATATAGTAAGCAATTAACAACATGAGACACAATCAATGGCGATAGACCATTGTAGCACTACCCACAAAATGTTTTTCCAAGGTCAAAAAAATAGTACGGTGGGAGTGTCACAAGCAAGGGAAGAAAATTTTAAAATTTCATCTATGCAATTTGAATCTGCACACTAATAAAATGTAATCAAGTGGTTGTAGATTTAATCAGGATAGACACCATGATTAGTAGGAAAGGTCCTTGTTGATTTGGAACCCTACCAAAACAACAACAAGAAAGGAGAACGAGGGTTCCTTTTCAATTGGTTAATAGTTTGGATCTCATGTTTAGTGGTACTCATGAATGAAAATGAACTGGATGATGCGATGATGGTAGTAGGAATGATAGAGGTGCATGTTTTTAACACTAAAGAATATCCATTGATGCAAACTATGGTTGGGTTCATGCAAATCATTATTCAACCAACAATGAGCAGGGAATAATGAGCAATGAATGACGAACAAGTGAACAAGCTCAAGTGAGCAACAAGGAATCATTGGAACATACATTAATGAAATCTTGTCGTTTGCAACCAATCACTATGCAATTAGCATGCAACTAGTTGTTGTTTGCAATTACAAATTTAGTAATGTATAATTTTTGTGCCATACAGTTGTGTGTGCAACTAACATGCAACTAAATGTGTACAACATAGACATGTGTCACAAAATCATGTTCTAGACTATTATATATTTAAATTAATATACTAGATTATGTATAGTAGTATTATGTACCTTAATATTAAAGTTAAACCCATGCTAACTAAAGTTAGCCTAAACTAACCATGGCTTAAATTAATTAAAAAATTATATCATCCATGGTTAAATTAACTAGAAAGTTACATCAACTATGGCTAAACCAACCAAGGTCAAATGAACCATGGCTAAACCAAGCATGGTTAAATTAAGTTAAATTAAAATAATTATGGCTAAACTAAATTAAGCTAAATTAAATTAAACTAAAACAACCATAGCTAAATTAAGTTAAGTTAAACTAATCATGGTTAAACTAATAC
>Ga0209208_10000154_pt1 | contig 75640 bp, 52 predicted proteins | sample S1TSphfallax_3_FD_187694 | JGI IMG/M metagenome (GOLD analysis project Ga0209208, IMG submission 187694) | Host-associated microbial communities from peat moss isolated from Minnesota, USA - S1T2_Fd - Sphagnum fallax MG (SPAdes) (version 2) | ecosystem: Host-associated > Plants > Peat moss >... | reverse complement strand
GGGAACCAGAGAATGGCCATGCCCATTCCACTCGTGCAAAGGACTAGAAAACCGGCCGACCTTCTGTGACGGACCCGACCCGACACCCCGCACGGCAAGCTCGATCAGTGAAAATCCAAGAGTCCGGGAGTGTCGGCCCAGACCCGATCGGCCTTCTGTGATGGACCCGAGCTCTGTCACAGACGTAGTGAATTTATATATATGATATGATTAGAATTAGACTTATGTTACAAACTACTTTTTTTAAGCTGCATCCCCAAGGCCAAGGTGAATCAACACCTACACTGGTACCTACAATATTTTTAAAAAACAATAGACGAGTCTAGAAAAGTCATCAATGTGTTACACAAAATGGCACCTAATGGTTACAAACCTTAAAAGGTGGGTGGGTTTTGTGGCTTGAAAAGGAGTCGCATTGAAAGAGTGTGATTGGATTTTAACCAACTAGGTGTGAAAAAGTGTGGGTTCGCCCATTGATGACGGTTCAGGGGCACGGCCCCTATTTTTGTACCACTAAGGTACAGGATATAAACCCCTAGGGAGAAGGTGAAAACCCTATCCCATCCTACACATCACTAGGCCCTGACTTATAGTACTGCCAACAACTAGTTGGTCAGGTATGCTTTTGTGTTAAGAAAAACTTGAGCCTTGCGTAGCAAGGCACTACCAATGTAAATCAATTGATTAATTGCTGAAAAAAATGAATTAATTTTGTAAAATAAATGTTTCATTCAAATGAAAATATTGAATAACATTAAGCGAAATTTTAATCTAATTTAATTCAGATTTAATTGAACTGAATTCAATTTTTTTTAATTAAATTCAAATACTGTGAATCGAATTCAAATTTAATTTTAAAATGAGATAAAATTTTGTTGAAAATAACGAAAATCTACTCATGAATATGATATTAATCTCTTTTTAAAAAACTTTGCAAAACAACCGTTATATGCTTCTTTATTTGAGAATGAGATAAACACATTTCAATTTGAAATCATTCAAATAATGATCGGTACTTATGGAATCCTAAAGTTATCCTACCTAAACCATCTGTGATAAATCGTCAACCCCGGAATGAAATCTAAAAATAACGCCAGGTTTAGGGTTACCAGAGTGTTGGTTGTTCTGGGTTTTGCTTTTGCGTTTTGGCAGTTGTGTATTATGCAGGTGACTAAAGACTAAAACTCCAATTTTAGGATCTGGGAAGCGCGGGAGGTTGCTGCACAATTAAGGATGGCTATCTTGGATCCAATGTGGGCTGTGTGGTTATGAAATGAAAGGGGTGTGCAAATAAGATGGCAAGGCGAAGAACGGCGAAGAAGTGGTCTTACGAAGAAGATTGAAGGAACTCCAAGGGAGAATTTTCCAGATCTTTGTATTGGTCTTCCTTTTCTGGCTTAGACACGTGTAGACTGAGTGCAAGTTTTCTACAATTTCGCTGCGCAACTATTTGCATTCTTGGACACATGTCTGTATCACCTCTGTGTACTAAAAACAAGTGCGAATGGCGTCATGGATAGGATGAAATCATTGAGAAAGTCAGAGCTCAGTAAGGTATAGTACAGGGAATGAAAACAGAAAATGAGGTACTGGATTGTACATGCGATGATACAATGTGTGTATGTTTCAGGATTTGCACTGGAAATTGTTGGTAGATTGTGTACAAGGAAGTGACATAGGGGTCACATTGTGTGTTTGTATATGTTATGCAATTGGGAAATTACAGTAGGAGAGAGGCTCAAGATAGATGGTATTGTGTCTCGGTGTGGTGATTTGTGTTTGTTTTAGTAGGTTTGCATTTTGTGCGTTGTGAATGCTTTTGCCGAAGGGTTGCAGACAGCTAGTTGCATGTGTGAGATTTCTGAGAATTATGTGTACTGTTATACGCAAGTTTTTGCTGCAAAATTGAAGTAGCAGAACTGTGAAAACAGCAAATGTTGCAAAATTTCATGAGTGTACATTAAATAGTTTTACCTCTGAAATTTTGGGGAATAGGTAGGAAGTCAGGGATTGAATTGTCAATAGAGAATTGGAGGTGTACATGTGACTCCTCGTGTGGGTAGATCTGATGTTCTATTGCATTTCAGACTGTGTTGTAGTTGATGGAGGGGGTTTACAAATTACCTCTTGAGCCTGCAAGATCGACTAGAGTAAGACGACCCAAGCATGACTTAACTTAAGGTTCATAGTGTGCAATTTGTGATCCAGTTAGACATTTAAGCATAGATGTGATCCAGTTGCGGATTCAAGGATCAGCAAACAGGAAAGTGGCAGCCACATATATGTGCTTTGGTCATCTTAATCTGGTTGATCTTGCTAGCTCTGAGAAGCAATTGTATGATCTGATGGATCTTGCTTCTCCATCTGGCTGGAGTTGAAGCTTTGGACAAAGGTTGCTATCTTGTATCTCAAGGGTTGGTCTAATGATGGTATGGCATTGATCACAGCCAAAAGTGAAATGGAGCTGAGGGAGAGCACATGAAGGAAGCAGCAAATGTTAACAATTTTTTGTCCAACCTGGGGTTAGGTTTTGTCTTATATGTTTCTTGTGTAATTGTTTGTTGTGGCAAAGTGTTGAACCCTGTCATTGTTTGGCTTTATATTGCAAGTTGGTCTTCATGAACTTTGTGCATGTTGCCAATGGAAAGCAACAGCATGTTCTGGCATGTTCCTTATCACAGATCTTAGCTCAGTTTCCTTTTGCCCTTGGGTCCAGGCATAAATGAATTGCTCCCAGGGCTTTACACTACACATATGGTGCAAGTGCAAGTCATTTCACAAACAGTTTTGAAATTTTCAAATATATTCTGCCTGGTAGTGTGGAAATGCTGAAGACATAGATCAGGCACTGGAGGTTGCAAGATGTTTTTCAAAGAGACTCTTCACCCTTTTACTTAAAAGCCTACAAGAAATTGGGCTGGAACTTTATCCCTCTTGTGAGCACAGAAGATAAAGATTCAATGCTTGTCCTTCTTCCAAGAAACCTTACACAATTGCTCTAGAATAATAAAACAGACAATATTTTTTATTCTGGCTTTGAATCAGAGATTGTGAACTCAGTTTGTTCATTGTTGTAAATGCAATGTTGTTCTACACCGCCTGATTGAGAACTAAGAAAGGTTTGCAACAAGACTTTATTTCACAACAATTGATTTCTTCTCATTTCTTCAAAATGACCTCTTCAAAATGGGAATCACTGTGATGTTCATTGGAAGACACTTCATTACCCCTCTAGAGTAATGGAACCTTCACAGATGCTTGCAGCTTGTGCTTCTCCAAAATAGACAAGATTGCACTATTGGAACACAAACATCATTCAAAAACACAACTGATGCAACAACTTTCACTTTGGACTAGTGGAGCCCAGCACCTTTCAAAATGAAGGCTTTGTTTCGACTACCAATTTTTATCATTCAAAAATACAACCGATGGAAGACTTTCACTATGACTAGTGAGGCGCATCTTTCAAAATGAAGATTTTGTGTCCACTAACTGGTGCATGCAAGCATTCCATCAAAGTTGGAGTTTAGAATGAACTTTCAATTTCCGGTGCAACATCACATCACTAAGTGAGGCAAGCAAGTGACTTGAAAATAGACTTCACATAAACCTCCACTCCAAGAGATTTTTATGTTGGAATTTGGAAAGCACTTCCAATTTCCAGTGCAACATCACATCACTGAGTAAGTAAAGGCGAGGAAGATACTTGAAAATGGACATTTCTTATACATCCATTCATGGAATATCTTTCGAAGTGATTGATAAATTAGTGTTAACCCTGGAAGCTAATACGTTTAGATTAGTGGTAAGTGCAATCGGAAGTCGTCTATCTGCCCTGCCTCTTTGCTCCTCCAGAGACACGACTGACTCCAGAAGAGAAACCCTTGCTGCAATCGTACCGACATTGCTTGTGACATTGCTTATCCGCGGGAATCTCTAGTTAGTAGTTAGTAATTACATCCGGATAAGACTTTCCCTACCTAAAATTGCAATGGTTTGGAATTGATCTGTTGCGATTTACGTAAACACGCATGTCGTTGACAGTTTGAAACATGAATTGGTGAACTTTGCCGTCGATAGATCAATCAATATCTTCGCTTTAGTGTGTCACTCGTTGCATATCTCGGGATCGGAAGCGGAAGGACGAAGGAAGACGAAGAAATTTGACGAAAAAGACGAAGTCTTTGTGTGTATGTGTTTTTCTTTTGGCTTACCGATACTTCAGAGACTTGACATCATCCTTGTTACAAACATCGAGTTTCTTTTGTTCGTACCTGCTGCTTGCGGTTGTGAAAGCTCTTGGAAGATGGACATGTTCAGGAAGAAACCGGATCCCAAAGGTATGTGGTAAAGAATCTGGAGAGAACTACGACGGTTGGCTTCCAAATAGGTACATGAAGGACAGGCAATCAATGATTAGGTCGTCTTCTTTTTCTTAGGTTGTGCTGTTGTTGATGAGAATATGTTGTTCATGTGAACAGAGGCACTGCGGGCAAGCAAGCGGGAGATGTCTGTTGCTACAAGAGGTGAATTCTTGAAGAAGGCTTTTTTTTTAATTCTATGTGCAATGCAAAACTCTGCTGGAGTGCCACTACTGAGATTGCTGGTCGATGGTTTGTTTCTCTGACAGGAATCGAACGAGAGGTTGGATCATTGCAATTAGAGGTACGGATAATTGAAACCCTCTTCAAAACATAGACAAAAAAGAAGGAAATACTGCAAAATGATGAACTACAAATATGTGTCTTTTGCGACCAGAAAGGGAAAAGGATTGTGGATCTGCAAAAATTCTTTTCAAAGTAAACAAAGAGATTACTAGCTTTATAATTCATTTTCAACTGATTCTTGCCTTGTTCCATCATGATTACAGGAGAAGAAACTCGTTGCAGAGATAAAGAAGACAGCAAAAACTGGGAATGAGGTATGCTCTTCTGCTGCTTTAACATGTACCCTCTCTGATCCCAAACTCCTTGTTCACAACTGATATCATTGTTTAGCCTCTGCCAAAGAGATTCACAACAGGAATCCTAGTGGTATGTTTACCTTCTGTATTCCAGTTTTTTCATTGTCGGTAAGGACATAAGCTGATGGGGTGCAGGCAGCAACAAAAATACTGGCTGTACAGTTGATTCGATTACGCCAGCAAATTACCAAACTACAAGGTAGCCGGGCACAGCTGCGTGGTGTGGCTACTCATACAAAGGTAGGGCAGGAAAGCAAGAACATAGAAAACCTGGGATATTGCAGTGATGTGATTGCTCAATCTTGGTCCAGCTAGAAAGGGGGAGCAAGTTTCTCCATTGTCTAATACTGGGTTGGAGAAACAGGCTATGCATGCAACAACAACTGTGGCAGGTGCCATGAAAGGAGCAACAAAGGTGATGACCACTGTTAACCAGGTAAGACTATTTGTGAATTTGAACTCATGCTACTTGCTATTGCCATAGGAATTATGCCTGTACTTCACCTTGTACATGAAGGCTGTCAAGAGACAGGGAGGGCATCATGTTCACTCTGTGTTTTGCTGCTCTATAGGGTTAGGAGTACATCTTCTTTTGCTTTCTTGTTCAATGATTATTTCACTGTGGTTGGGAAACTGTGTGGTACCAATGATGTGGAGCAGCAAATGGATCCTGCAAAACAAATCAAAGTGATGCAAGATTTTCAAAAACATTCAGCACAGATGGATATGACGGTTAGTATATAAACCTGTTTCTTGATCCAGCTCCAGATGTAATGTCCATGCAATGGAATCTTTTGCAGCATCATCTGCTGGAGGTTCCTGTCTTTGTTTTGATTCTTTTTAGTGTCCTTGATACTGGCAGACGGAGATGATTTCGGATTCTATTGATGGTGCTTTGGATGATGACGAGTTGGAGGATGAAACAGATGACCTCACCAATCAGGTAACTCAAGTGATTGTAATGTTTAACACAACTGTTTAAGAGATGTGTAAATTGCCTGTTGTAGGTCATATGCTACCCAAATGCAAATCCAATCTTAGCTGGTTTCTCATGATATTATGGGTGTCAATGCAGGTTCTTGATGAAATCGGAATTGATGTTGCAGCTCAAGTAAGACTTTCTTGCTTTTCAGGATTCTACAAGTAGCTTAATGTTTCAGAAAACCGTGCTCAAACCTTCAGTTTTTCAACTTATCTATTCTCAGCTGTGAGCAAGAAGGGTCCAGGTATATTGAAGATCAACTATGATCAGCTCAGTTAAGACAAATCTTGAATTGAGCCAGACTCTGAGCTTCTGAAATGAGAAGACTGAATGTGTGTTGTGGTTTGAGTCATTCTGCAGATGTCTTCTGCCCCCAAGGGCAAGATTGGTAGGAAGACCAGGGCTGAAGATGCTGGAAGGTAAATTTCTATTTCCTCTTTTGAGATATTTGCTTCAAGATGAGCTCCAGATTGTATGCGACATGTTTTGATGGAAGATATTTTTATGTGGATCATTTGAGTTGCTTGTTGAGTAGAGCAGCTCACTGACACTTCTTTTTTTCAAATGATCCTAGCAGACTCCTTTTTGTTTCTTTGTCCTATTGGAGATCAACACAAAATATTTTCTTGTGTTTGAGATGCTCATTGAAACATTGCAGGGAAGACCTATGATTTTATCCATCCTCTCTTGATGCCAAAAACCATTAATCCCACCATAATTTTTGCCTCAAAACAGATGACAAACCTCAAATGAGAACTGCCAAAATCTGTTGTGACCACCAGATAAGAGATGTGAATCTAACTGTGGTTTCCTTTCTGCATTTGGCATTGAGCATGTGACATTGTTACTAGAACTTTATTCAAATTCTGATGAGTATGTTGTTAATGTTGGGTTTTGGGAACAGCTCGGGAGTGGATGATTTGGAGCAAAGAATGTCAACCCTGCGTAACAGTTAGCTTTCCACAATAGTCCACCCTGCATGACAGCTTGCCTTGCACAATGCTGCTATTCACAGGAATCCCTTCCTCAAGGATTAACACAAGGTATTTTGTGCATAATATAATTCAAACCCAAATTATTTTGGAATTTTCTACATTATGACTCTTTACTTTCCTGACCTCTTGATGACAAATTCAGGGTGCACCTATAAAGTGATGCATCTAGGATACTTGAGGTGTTGAAAGCTGTGACGACTCCAAGTCTGCTTCTTGTTATGTATAGTTTGCCGCCATACCAATAAAATCTTCCTCTATTTCAGTGGAACCAGATGGTTACAAGTCCAATCATGTGTGTTAATTTTCCTGGTTGACTGACATCCACTTTGATCTACAAAGAGATGCTATATGTTTGTTCCATGTTGATCACAAATTGTGAAAAACTAGTCACTGGTTGTGACTAATTGCAAACATTTGGTGCATCAGCAGGGTGCCTCAGCATCAGCAGCAACCTCTTTACATCCCTTACAACAGTAGGTGCCTTTTCACTATAATGAAACTTTGTCTGATGTGTGGATGTGCAGTTGTTCTTTCCATATTTCATCCTGGTACCAGTCTGTATTCTAGTTTACACTAATCCCAATGCAAGCAGTGGGGAAACCATTTCTTGGTCAACAGTAGTTCATCCCTAGCTTAGGAATTTTTTCCAATGCTAAAAGGCTAAAATGTTTTATGAGAGCCTGTCAATGAGTGATTGAAATTGAAAATGTGATTCTTCAAGTGAGAATGAACCTTAAAATTTCCAGAATGTGAATGTGAGGAACTTTGACAATGAGCAGCAACTTCAATGGGATGCTTGGCTAATCCTAGTGCTAAAAGTCTTGGATCACCTCCTAAATGAGATTTCAGAGTTACCTACCTACTACAAACTTGCAGGGAGGTTGCACTTATTGAGACTTGAACTACTGAACCCAACCCCCCACACTGAAGAGTACACAGATGAAAGGCCAAATCTACAGGGGAATGATTGGTCAGCAAACCATCTAGTAGCACTTTGAAAATTCCATGCAACCCCATAAAAAAGGAAAATATTTAGATTTGCATTGTCCACATCCAAATTTTCCACTGTTGACAATTAAAGAATTACAGTGTGTTTCACTTTTTAAGTAGATTTAGTAGAATTTGTAACTTTGTTTTTAAAGTCTTTGAAAGAGATATTTGACAAATTTCTCAAATAAATTCAGTTTAGTTATTTTCATCACCAAATCAACAAGATTCATGAACTTGTACCATCATTGATGGCTTTTTGAAAGAATTCCATTTCTAGTATTAAGAAATTCACATAAAAATTGCAAGTATCTCTTTTCCTTTTGTGGTGAGAATTGTCATATTCAAAGTTGAGTGGTCCTTTGCACAACAATCCAACAATTACATTTGAGAATTGCCAAACTATTTTCTTGAATCTTTTTTTTATATATTCTTGTTACGCACTCCATTCATACTAACTCAAGTCTTAAAAGAATTGAGAATAAATCAGATGCCATAAATACCATCTTGTTCAAGGAAATATTTTTAAGCCACTTCAAACTTGGGATGAGGAGCCATTCCAAGGTTTTATGATGATATTGAGATTACCTTGGTGGCTTAGACACTAATTATATTAGGTGCTTAACAGTTGTTGTGTACTATGTTGACGTTGGTCCAGCAGTTTCTACCAGGTTCTCTACCAGGGCTTGATTTCTCCACCATTGTTCTTTGGATTTGGGTTATAACGATACTGCACTTGGGTGACCAGGGGTATTGGGTGGATGAAGAATGCACCTAGTGTGTTCCCCAAGTTCCCACATGCTCATCCAAGCTTTTCTAAACAGCACTCTATTTTATCCTATTTTGTATCAAACAAGGAAAACTACCACCTCTTTCCGTGCCAGGTATTTGAAATGATGGGCGACAAGAGGTCCTTCTAATGTACAAGAGGCAACGATCCATTTCTTGTAAAATCCAGTTGTGAGTACTGTCATCTTTGCAAAGCACATCCACTAGAGTCTTAAACATCCCCAGGTCTGATTGGTGCAGTGTATCTACATGGATGCACTTGTATATGCATTGTAGATCACTCTCACCTCCATTGAAACCCCATAATGCACACTGCAAATACAATTTCTCTTTTAGTCATGTTAGTCTTCTTCTAAGTTATGTGAATAGTCTTTGCACGAGGAGAGCTATGGATATACATAAGTCATGAGGCTCATGAATGGCAATTTTTGCAGCTCATTGTTCTTTTTTTATTATGTGCAACAAAAAAACACAAATATAGAGAGATTTTCACACACCTCAACCAGATGTAAAGAATATGTTTTGAAATCTCAATAGCCTAAATCAGTGAGTTTGCTTCAATCATTGTTTTGAACAATGATTTCATTTGTGTTTCGGAGCAATAGATGAGTGGCTGCATAGTATCATTAAGATTTTCTTTGTCACAAAGGCACAAACTACAAGGCCATTGGCATAAATTTGTATCATAGGTCCATGTTATCTGTATGGCCACCAATTGAAGCAAGTTAGCACAAGTAGTGTCTAGGAAACTTAAGTTGTGTTGTTGTCCATAATGCAATTTTGGTAACAGTTACCATTTTCAAATCAACAAACATGAGGTTAGTTTTGTAGTTACAACAATAACTATTGTGATACTATGATTAAAATGAATTGAATCTTCAATTATCCCTTATGAACAAGTGGGAGCTACAACTGAACATTGTTTACAACACCAAAGAAGAAAAAACAACAATCCAATTTAGTCAAAACCCAAAACCTCCCCGGGATCCAAGACTTTGTTTAATTGAATTGTTTTATAAAAAAAACACCCAACAAAACAAAATCAAAATAAAATTATATTCTATTCTATTTGTCTATCTATCTATCGACTATATTATAAAAAAAAGATATCCAATGTTCTTAAAGCTTGTTATAGTTTGGGTGTAGTAACAAGCAGACTGGCTAGAAATTCCATCAACAAAAATCATGTAGTTTAACTTGAGATTGTTGATTCTTTCTGTAACAAATTAAGAGCTCTAGAATACTATTGCTTTTAGATCTAAAAATATGTTTGTATAGAAAAATGGCATTTGGCAACAAGCTTGGGAGATTTAAACAGTGTTGTTGAAAAAGATATGGAGCCCAAAATAATTTCAACTTGATTATTTAATTTACATTGAAATAAAAAATGTATGTACCTTACAACCCTCTAGGTGATCGCACACATTTATGCAAACAATGATGGAAACACAAATTGTTCATTTCCAAAAGGATGAATCATTATGCTACCTCTACACACCCACACCCAAGATTTCAATTAGTCACATCTCATTTTGATAGACTATGAACACAAACAAATTAATAGGTCACATCAAATCTAACTAACTTGAAACTTAATCGTTTCAATGGTTTTAGTATGTTCCTCAAACATTCATGAAAAATGTGTAATCTTTGTTGATGGGAAAAAATATTTGATGTTAATATCACGAGCAATACAACTAACAACATGTGCCCCTCTTCTTAAGATTGCGATTCACAAGATGTTGCCCAATGACAACACAAAAGGATACCTAGTCACCTTCCCATTGTTTGATAGAAAGGTCACATCGCTATAAAGGATTAAAGGGCCAATGACACCTCCAAGACAATTGATGTAATCTTGCATTGATCACCACCATCTACTGATGCCTGGGGTTGAAAATGCTGGTGGTTGTCGGTCGCATATTGATTTTGGACCAAAATCAAAGCCATCATTATTTACAAGGCTAGAAAAAGTTGGAGAAACAACCACTACATGATCCTTGTAATAAATTGTATGTGGAAATGGATCTTCTAGTTTTGGTTGTACCACATATTCTAACCAACCATCTTGTCTATGGTACATGTCAACATCATAAGTTTCACAATCTATTGTTGACCTTATTTTCGCATGACTCAAGTGAAATGACTTGTGGAATAACACTTTCCATAACAAATTGTTGATATCATGCTCGAATAATCCCATTCCATTCCTACATGTGATCAAATTCAATGTAGGATAGCAAATGTGGAGTCATAAGGTTTTGCCTCACTAAGATGTGGAAAAGGGTTGTTGCCAATAACATGTTCCCAAAATGTGGGAGAATTTGGGGCATCCTCATGTACATGAACATGTTTACCATCCTTATGAACATCTTCAAAATGTCTTCTAATGTTGATTGTTGTGTTCTTGTTTCATTAATTTTTTTGCAAGACACGCCTTTCTAGTGGTTTTTCAAGTTGGATTGAGTCTTGAAGTTAATGGCTCCACAAAGATTGCAATTATAAAATGCCATCTTCACTATATTAGACACTAAATCAGGAATCAACAAGGTGAAACCTTAAACATATTCCTGCAATTTTGAAAACAAGATCAGCTAATCAATACTAAGGAAACATCAAATCTCATAGGTCAACCACATCATTGGAAGCATAATTCAAAGTCTCCTTAAGGTAAAAACATACAAAAGAGATGATGTTAAAGCACCTACAAACCCGATGATCACACTTCATGACTAAATTTATAAATTTGATAAATTGCCATGTGGATGGTTTTCAATCCTTAACATGTAACCATTTTGCAGCTTGTTTAGCTATGACAATGGCACTCCCAGCTACAAGATTTAGCTATTATTGTGACTTGATTTTTTCTTCTAAAGATTGTTTGCCCTTGTAGCCTTACAACATTTTAAAACATAACAATTAATCCCTAATTGAAAGTTTTTATCTTCCAATTTCATGAAATTAAATGTTGCAAATCATACGGTTGAATTTGCTCATAACTTTCTTACATAATTGAAATTGAAAGATTACATGGTGAGGATGTGCACCTAGGTGTGCTACACAACAATATATCACATTATGTATGAACACAAACAAGAATTACAATTCTTATAAACTTAATGAAAGAAATAATGGAGATTGTTGTGGCTACATATTACCATCATCTCTATGTATAATATGTTTATCCAACCAAAAAGGGGAACAAAAGAAAGGAAACATCAAATTTCATAGGTTCAACAAAGTAAGAGAGTTAACCTCTTTGTTCTATCTCCCTTGGGGAGAAATTTTAACACCATGTAGTTTTCAAATTGGAAGTCCAACCTTGTACAACACTTCTACCCAATTAAGAACATCTTTTTGTATTGGACTCTTTGCTACTTGGGTTGTAGAGTCTATAGTTGTCAAGTAAGCATAGTTCTCATCCAAAAAAGACCTATAGACAATTGTCACCAAAACTTACATAACTATGCAAAGGTAGGGTGAAAGGGGTTATGTCTAAACTTTAAATGGTACTAAAATTAAGTGTTAGCAACCATTGAGCTGAAATAAAACTGATTAGTAAGACCTTAAAATAATCTATGATCATGGAACTAATAAATAGTTATAATAAGAGATTGCAAGGTACCATGGTCTCTTATTGATCTATAATAACTTGCAAAGTTGAATTTGTTACATTTGAAATTCCTTGTTTGCTTTTCGAGCCATAACTTCAATGTTGGGTTTGTTGCCCACTTTTGCTCTCATAAACACCTTAACTAGTCAAAGAATTTCTTTTTACATATGGGTCCAAATACACATCTAAAAGCCAAAAACCATGTCAAATAATGGTGAAAATTGTGAACTTTTTTACATATGTTTTTTTCTTGAAATTTTAAAGTTATGTTAATATTTCCAAGTTGTGCTAAATGACTAATATGAATGTTGAGGAATTCAAATTAAAAATTCATTAAATTAAATATTGGATTTTGGTTTTAGTAAAGGACGTTTGAATTTGAACATGTGTTGCATTATATTATGGTTAATTTTACAAAGGATTAGGTAAAGGACTATTATAATAACATAAATTTGATGGCAAGAAAAAATTAGATGATGGTAACATACTAACCACATTCAAAAAACACTCACAATTAAAAAGATTTTTAAATTTTTAAATTTTCAAGAATCCTTTACCTCGTGTAAATGGTGTGTAATGTGCATGACATACAAAACAAAGTTGTACTTTATGATACAAGAAACAAAAACCAAAAGTAGTTAACAAATTTTGGTATGATTCAAAATTGTGATAAACTTTCAAAATGAAACACCAAATCTAACAATATCTACACACTTTGAAAAAATCATATTTATTCAACAATGATTAATACTAAACATGTTATCTATTAGGCCAAATATATGTATTTTTAATAACAAGTTGCAAAAGATTTCATTCAAAAATAAATTCATATGAAAACGTTGAAAAGGACTAAAAAAGACTCATAGTCCTTTTGTAAAGTAATCCCATTCGCTCCCTTGTGTGTACCCACACCCATATAGACTTGCACTGTTTTAGTATCACAAGCTACCACTACTTAATAATCACCTTCAAGCCACAAGATGAAAATTACAAAATTAACCTTTTGATAGTTGTTTCTTAACAAAGACCCTATTGGTTCAAGGGGAATCAATCAATTTTAAGTGTATATCCCTAACAAAAATTTGAGGGATTGATAGACATGCCTCTTATTGATAGATGAAAAGAGTTCACCACAACCTCCATCCACCTCATATCGAAGATAAGTTGCATCTTCCTTCTAGGTGCAATCATACTAACATGTACCATTAGTAGTCGTAACCACTACTTAAAACTTGCCTAAAAGCAACTTAAAAGCAATTTTGACACTAAAAGCACAATTTGAAAAAACAATTATGACATATTTTTGGATTTTTTTAATACTCGTCTTAACATAATAGTATTAAAAAAAATTAATTCTTAATGTTTTTTTAAAGACATTATTTTTTAAAAAATAATATCTTTCCAAAAAAGTAGTGGTTTAAAAGGGCACATGTGGCTCCTAATAGTGTGGTTGGACCCTTCCAACCAATGTATTTCAATGTTGATACCTCTTATTCTTATCAAAGAACAATCAAGTTTACAAATAATGAATAATGCACTTTGTATTGAGGACCTTTCATTTACATAATTTGCCATGTGGATACCAAGGCGTTGTTAATTGAATAGGCAAACCTAAATACCTAGTCATGGGAAAGAAACATGTAAAGAAAAGCCATCCATTGCAACTGGTTCATCAAGCATCACAAGATAAATATCATTGTATTCAACATTATTTTAATTTATGTTCCATTATTGATGTCACTACAAACAAAAAATTTCCCCTACATCTCATATTAAAAATTATCAACACAAAAAACTTCGACAAATAACCTCAATTAGGGGTTTTTTTTTCTAGTTGATGGGACTTCTAGAGAACTTGGGGGAAGAGACCCATGTGAACCTTAATTTCTATTAGGTTGCAAAACATCAATTAGTCAACGTTTCATACATTTCTTTTTCAAAAAAACTAGCACATTGGGATTATTTTATATAAGGATTTGGAAAAAAAGAACATACAAGATTTATTACAACTTTTATAAATACATGTTTAGCCAACAATCAAGTTCCATCCAACAAAAACACATATAGACCCAAAATGAGATTGTTTGGATTTACAAGGTAGTTTTAATAAATAAAAAGACTCCAAAAAACAACTCGCACTTACATCTAGTATATTTGACTACAAGGACATGCAAGACCCTTTTTATCAGCTACAATAAGAAATTCAGATTATGAATGTTAATACATCTAATACATGATTAAGAAACAATTTGTCTTCTATTGGATTGTATTAGGAGGTTTTATACCAATACTTGCATGCAAATATTATATGAAATTTTTAAACGTGACGAAACCTACAATCTAACAACAAAATACCTAAATCAATGTTAGGCTACAATGAAGAAAACCAACCTAACTACCATACGAGATTGCATTTGATAGCTAAGCAATCCTATGTGATTTAAGCCCTTTGCGTTAAACTTGGTGACATGGGCCCCTACTTAGTTGATTGCCATTATACTATTATTTATCATCAAGTTCAAAATGCACATCCACCCCGTCGTCATGCCAATTTCATCTACCATTTTGTGTGACCAAATGACCCAAAACAAATTAGGAGGAAAGGAGCCCATTATGCACTCACCATTCTTGAAAATACACAAAGAGTAATTCAAAAGCATTAAATTTCAATGTGATTCCAACCTTTTCTTGCAATTCTCACTTGCCACAATAGTAGAAAACCACATTACACAAATATTTGCAAGCCTCAAACTCTTTGAATTTTTTTGCAGATGTATGTCCACAATAAAGCCATGGGAAAAAGGGAAATGGCATGCAACTTGACTAGTAGTTATGAGGGAAGTGTCCCCATTAGAAATATGAAGGTCACACCACAATGACTATAGTCAGATACTTGTGGGATTTATTCACAAAAGTGTTAGATTGTCACCCTCATTATCATGTACTTCAAAAGACTATTGTGCCTTCATCACCATGAACAGTAAAGGTAATGAATGTAATCACAATAGCAAACTCAAATGCTACGATCATAATGTGGGGATGCTTATCACCAAAACAACATATTATTAAATACAAATCATGATGAGATCCCACATGCACCTCAAGAACAAGGGAAAATTTTACCTTTGTCTTTTAGAAGAGCTTGCCCAAAAGAGCTTAAATTATAGCCTTCTAGGTTCATCACAACTAGACCTAGCATTATCAACAAAATCTATTAGGCCATAAATGGAAAAAAAATCACAAACATATGTAGGCAAATATTTTTTTCTTTGGACATAGCTTAAACTTGAATGAATCAAGGTTAAACTAAAAATCTACACTACAAAGTTGGATACTCTACAAGGTTTCACCATGACTACATGAAGGTGGTGGCATGCTTATAATTGTAATGTGAACATGGAAATGATACATGATACTACAATATCATGACATTTTTATACTTAGAAGTTGGTTTTAATGCATGATCCAAAATCACAAGATGAGTTCATCAAGTACCTTTAGCCTTTATAAGATGGTTGAAAACATCTATTTTATCACTTTAGCAAGTCCACATCAGTTAGGTTTGACATTTTTTTCAAGTGGATGAAATTGACAACTAGGCCTTGATCATTAAAAAAAATAGAAACAAAATCAAAAAGTTTTAATGGAGCATGTGCAAAAGCACTAAAGGGAATTGGAATTTAAATGTCTAAAATGGTTTCACATGACATTTGGGTACTTAAAACACAAGTTATGGCCAAAAGAAGGGTCGGGAGTCAATTTGACAATTTGACTCCCGACCCCTAAAAGTTGGGAATAGCCTTAATTTACTTGTGTATAGGTGGCTTGCCACATATCGTTGGAAAGCTCTCAACATGGGCTACAATTGTTCTTTAGACATCATCTCAATCGTAGGTCTACACAAAAAGTTATGGGCATCCAAAGTTGCGGGAGTCCTAATTTCAAAAATTTCGGGACCCCTAACTTGGGACTCCCAGGACAAAATGACATTTGGGTGCTGGCCATGTGGCCAAGCATAGATAACACTATAAGGGGAAAGGTGATGGGTTCCCCAAGTTCGAGCTGTGGTGAATCTTGTGAGTCCATGTTCACCCGTGGTTCGTCCGTGCACCAAAAGTGCTCCAACTACACATTAACCAACTTGTTGTTTAGTTTGTGCATGTCCATGTGAGCAATTGACTTGATCGTCATTCTTCCTAAACCCTCCAGCACACCCCTCTACCTCCAAAGTGTTGCGAGTCATGGAACATGCCCCAACTCCCAATCCTTTCGTTGTTTTCACCCCTTGGACTCACAATTGAGTCCATTAAGGAGTTTTGGGGTGCGTCAACTCCCATCTACCACATAATAGATTTTTGCACCCATGGATTTTCATGGCACTACACTTCACCCTAGCACCCACCATTGGGGTTGCAATGGACCATTGCAAGAAAAATGGATGTTGTGAAAATCTATAAGTAAATGTTGCCCACCTAAATATTTATTGTCTAAAATTGGTGGCTATATATCTTGAGGGAAATTCAAGCCTAATCAAAAACTTGGTTAGTGTGAACTAGGTTCTCATATCTATGTTACCCATTGTGAAACCCATGCTAACTATAAAGTTGGTTTATGTCCAAATGCTTGTTTAGGATGACATTTATTCCAATTTAAGGTTAGGTCTTGATGCATGTTTAGGATGACATTTATTCCATTTTAGGATTAAAGTTATGGTTATGGTTAAAGGTTTAAGGTTTAGTCTACTATGTTCTAATACTAAGATTGCATAGGGTGATTTGCACACTAAATCAAGACTTTTAACTCCAACTATCAACAAGTTCAAACACTCCTATTCTAGAGGCTTTTATTATCGGTGTTGACCATTAGTTTCCAAATGGACAATTCAATGTAACAAAAATCGATACTATCATGGTAGACAAAGGACAACCAAATCATGAATCTAAGTCAACAAGATATTTTTGCAAGGAAGTATATATACTCCATACTTATACATTTTGTTTCCAACTTGCAAAATTGTTTTGGATAAAGACTTGCAACAAACACATCTGTAGAATTTGCTCAATTTTCCTTTATTATTGTTTCAAGCCTTTGTTTGTCTTTCCTTTCAATTTTCCTTTGTATGATGCAAGCAAAAACTTGATAGAATCACTTTCTTCCCAATACAACAAAAAAACCAACACTTGAAACAAAGAAATTTGACAACATGTGATTTATTTGAACCATTATCATTCTACACCAAAGGAACAAAAAGAAAGAAAGGAATGGGTTTGCCCAAATTTGCTTATAGATACAAGAGATCGCCATTCCTCGTTCTGTGCTTGTGGATCCAAAACAATTACTTCTTTTTTTATTTTATTTGTGGTTCAATTCATTAATGCTTCAATTCCCTAAACCCTAGACTTAAACCTTCTTTTCACAAAAAAGGAAACAAAAAGTCCAATTGCAAGTCTATTGATATTAATGATAAGAAGAACATCCAAAAGCTCGTTCTAAAATATTGTGTGTTTAAGTTTTTAGCCTTTTAGGCTTCATGGTTATAAATTATAGGGTTTGCATTTTGAAATGTTGTTATGGTTCATATAAATTGTAAACATAGTTGGTTACAATGTTCTACAATCTATGGTCTACCAAATGTGGGGAACTCAACTTTTTTCCCCTACTTCTATGGTGAATTTTGTGAAAAAATTCCCAAAAAACCCTTTGAGAGGTTTTAACCTTTTTTTCCAAATTTTGTAATAATGCAAAATTTGGCCATAAAAAAAAAACCTTGGTGTTGATATGTGTTTTGTTTTGGATTTTGTGATGTCAAAACTTTTGTGATTATCCCCAACAAGTTAGTTGCAAAATTAGTGGAAGTTATAATTAAAAAAATTCCAAGATTTTTAAAAGTTTTTTTAATCTAACAAAAGCCAAATTTAGTCATAAAGAAAACACATGTACTATTGATTCAAATGGGCAAAAGTGAAAATAAGAGTTATTAAGCATTACAACAAATGTGAGAAAATACATCATAATTTCCTCTTAAGAAGGGGAAATCTGAAAGGGAGACAATTTTTCCTTTCACAACTCTTTCATTGTGGGAAAAAGGCACAACAAATGTGGGAAATTACACATTAATTTTCTTTTTTTAGGGCTTGAGTGACCTAGCACCCACCAATGCACCATCCAAAAAATCTTGTTTCGGGATTTCATGGATGGGAGGAAACTATCCCCTAAGGGGCAGTTTATTTGGTCAATAATTTTTTTTTTCTTCTTGGCCTTGTTTTTTCCTTAGATTTTTTTTTTGGGGAGCTCACTGTTTTTCCTCATGGGCTCATTTTGGTTTTTTTTTCCCCACCACCTAACCACCATTTTTTTTGGGGAACTCCTACCTACCCCTCCAACCTACCTCCTTTCCTACCCTTCCTCCTACCAACCCATCTACCTCCTTCATTGTAGCCCATTTACCTCCATTATATTCAAGCTCCTCTCCATCACCAACGCTCCAAATTCAATGCGAACATGGTTTACAACTGATCAGGGTTTGAAAAGACAAAGGAGAAACAAGGGGAGGAGCTCAAGTGGAGCACTATGGGCACAAGGAGCAAAGTGATATTGCAAGGAGTTGGGAACTACAAGGTAAGCTCGGTTGAAAACCTTTTTTTTTCATTGCATTTTTTATTTTATTTTTTAGAGTTGCAAAAGCAAGGGCCACAACAATGAGGAGCCTAGCTCCTTGTCATCATTTTTTTTCTCTTCTAGAATTGCAAAGGTGAAAGCCATGACAACAAGGAGTTAGGCTCCTCGTTGTTGATTTTTTGTGTCATTGTCTATGGTTCCAAAGCCACAATGATGACAGGTTGAGCTCATCGTCATCATGGATTCTTTTTCCAGACCTTCTAGAACCATGACAACAACGAGCTATAAGCTCGTTGTTCTCTTGGTTATTGTTTTCCAAACTTGTAGAGCAAAGGGCCATTACAACAAGGAGTTCAATTCCTCATCATCTTTGTTTTTTTTCTTCCAGAGTTGCAAAGGCAAGGGCCACAACACTGAGGAGCTTGGCTATTCGTTGTCAATTTATTTCTCATCATGTGTGGTTTCAAAGCCACGACGATGATGAGCTTAGCTCATCATCATTATGGTTCATTTTTTTAGAGCTTCCAGAGCCACAACAACGACAAGCTCAACTTGTCGTCATCCTAGATTTTGTTTTCTAAACATGTAGAATTGAAGGCCACAACGAGGAGGAGCTCGGCTCCTTGTTTTCATTTTTCTTCTCTTCCAAAGTTGCAAAGGCGAGCACCAGAACGATGAGTAGCCCAGCTCCTTGTCATTAGTTTTTTGGTCATTGTTTGTGGTTCCAAAGTCATGATGACAACAAGCTAAGCTTGTCATGGTCATGGTTCTTCTTTTCTAGACCTTCTAGAACCATGACAACGATGAATTCAACTCGTTGTCATCCTTGTTTTTTCTTTCCAAACTTGCAAAAATAAGGGCTACGGGCCCCTTGTTGTCTTTTTTTTTTTTCTCTCTTCATGAGCTGTAAAGGCAAGGGCCATGACAACGAGGAGCTAAGCTCCTTGTCATCGGTTTTTTTTCATCATGTGTGGTTACAAAGTCATGATGATAAACCCTAATTTGAGGTTGTTGACGTCCTAGTTTTTTCCCCCAAACATGCCAAATTCCTCCTTATCTTTGTTATTACCTGCAAAAATACCATCCCCATAATTCATCTTCTTTTCTTCAGCTGCTACCTCTAAAAAATGGTGTTTAGTAGCAACATGAGTTGGTGTGGGTGTTTTATTTGTTTTTTGGTGTTAGTAAGATTTTTTTTTGTTTTTTTTTTTTTTTTTGTGATGTTTGGACCTTTGGTAGATGAAAATTCAAAAAAGAACGAGGACTACTAAAGAAGAGGAGTAGGCGTTGACTAAATTAGCAAATGGCATGGGGGTTGTCATGCGTGAACGAGGTTTGGAAGGATGGAAGATGTAAAAACATGTGTAAGTGAGTGGTGAAGATGGTGCATTGGCTCCATGTAATGTTCATGAGGAGCAAGTGTAAGTGAACGTTGAGGTTGGGGAAACCTCTACAACAGATCTTGCTATAATTAAAGTTGACTTGCAAAAAACTATTGAAACAATAGTGGAACAAGAAAATGTAGTTATTGCTTTAATGCCATAAGAATATGAATATGTTATAGGATATGTTGAGATTGATGCATATGACATTTATTTTAGCTTACAATCTATTGCCGAGAAGATGGGTGGGGTTTTGTTTTGGCAAATTTGTGTTTACAATACCTTCATTAATGTGGTTTTCAAACTTTTGCCCCACCTTCCTTCTCCATGTGAGAAGGTGGGTGGGGCATTTTTTTTGGTTTAAATCTTTAAACAATACCTTACAACTTTGTAGGTGATATTGTTCTTTTAAAAAGGTTAGCCTCATTTTATGAAAATTTCAAAATTAGGTTTTAATAACATCTTCATTTTGAGTTTTTGTTTGTCCATCCATTTTTGCAATTCCTTCATGGTGTGTTTAATCTTTTATTTATATTTGCAATAATACCCTTAATGTCGCAACCCTAGCCTTGGGCTCGCGACCAAGGCAAGGGCTTGCAAGGTTGTGGGCCAAGAGGGAAGCCCAGGAGTGAAGAAAAGTGTGAGGGAACGAACCCTCACACTCCCAAGGGAGCTTCCACCTTGGGAGTTGGAATGCCATTAAACTTCGAAATTTTTAGAAAATGTTTGTAAAGATCAAAACTCAATGGATTGAGTAGTTCTTTATACCATTGAAAAGCCCTTGGAATTTAGATGTCTAAAATTAGTTTGTATAACCCATTTGGACATTTAAAACAAAAATTAGGGCCAAATGAAGGGCTAGGAGTCAAAATGACAATTTGATTATTGACCACTAAAAGTCAGGAATCCCCCCCAATTTCTTAGTGTTCAGGTGGGGTGCAACATACTATTCAAAAGATCTGAACAAGGGCTACAACTTTGCTTAAAACCTCATCTCAATTGAAGGTCTGCACACAAAGTTATGAGGCCCCAAAATTGCAAGAGTCGTAGCTATGGGAATTTCGGGATTCCCACTTGGGAGTCCTAGGACAAAATGTCATTTGGATGCGGGCTTCATGGAAAGACACAAAGTATACTATAAGGGGGAAGGTGGTGGCTTCCCCCAAGTCCGGGCCATGGTGAGTCTTGTGAGTCCAAGTTTGCTTGTGACTCATCCTAGCACCAAAAGTGCTCCAACTACGCTAACTATCTTGTCGTTTGGTTTTGTGCAAGTTCGGGTGAGTGATTAAATGCTTGTCATTCTTCCTAGTCCCATCTCAAAGCTCTAGAACGCCCCTCTACCCCCAAAGTGTTGCGAGCCAAAGAGCGTGCCCCGACTCCTTGCTCTTTCGTTGTTTTCACTTTAAACTCGCATTTGAGTCTATTAAGGAGCTTGGGAGCACGTCCCTCATTGTGTAGAAATAACCTTCATCCAAAATGTTAATTCTCACATTAGGTTTATTATATATATATTTTTGGTTTCAAATGTGGTTGCCCTTCCTCTAGTTACCATAGAAGGTGTCCATTGGGCAAGGGATGGGCCCAAATTTGTTTGCAAGGTTGCTGGGTGTAATGCATCCTATACAACCAAGTACAATTTGGTACAACATTTGTGGGCACACTGCAATGTGACCATGGAGCCAGGCAAGCTTGAACGCCCATCTACTTGGGAGGAGGGCTTGAAGCATCAAAATCACACAACCATGAATGTGCACATCTTGAACAACCTTCTAGCCCAGTTCTGTCGCAATGAAAAAAAGGAAATTGCTAGGGCTAAGAAGCACGTTACCTTGGAGTGGGATAAGCTCCAAGTTGATTTGCAGTACACACCTGAGGTTCCTAGGCCATCACTTGTTAAGCTAGATTTTAGCCACATCTTTCGACTTTTTGGCATGATTATATGGGGTGTGGGAACCATCCTTCTCAATGTGTAGGCCAAGCTGGAATGTGATGACCTTGCATTTGTGATTCAAATGATTTGAGTCGGGTATGCAAAGGTGCTCAAAGGCACTTGGATGGAGCATGATTGGAAGTCTACATTGAATAAAACAATCCAACATAAGGAAATTGGCTTCCTTATGCAATACCATGATCTAGAAATGATTCATGGTTGGTAAGTTTTTAATAATGTCATATTTAATTTGCTTTGAATTGCAAGTTTTAGGTTTCATATGCAATATTTATTCTATTGTTTTGTTTATTTTAGGGTTTGAAGCATCACTAGGGAGGTGTTTGTGGCCGATGTTGTGGATGGAGCATTGGCCAATTGCAGGGTATTTGTGCAATGACACACCCATGATGCAGAAGTTACATCAACGTGATATAGGAGGGCCAATGGGATCCCATCCCCCTTGAATAATGATACAAATAGCCCATAGGTTATACCAATTTTGATTAGGGTGTTGTTTTGGTGTTCATGACTTAGGGTAACAATTTATCTTTAAGGTAACCATTATGACATGTTCCCCATTTTAGGGTGGGGTTGGTTTGGACTTGGTCAATTTTTGCACATTTTTATAACACACTTCATCCATGTTTTTTTGTTTAAGGCATTTTTCTTTCATTTTACATCATTTTTTGCTAATAAATACATTCTCACATATTCTTATATGTATGTTTGATGAAATTATCAAAAAATTGATTCTTAATCTTGCACTCAAACCAAAAACCTATCTTTACCCCCCAAAAAAAGAAGTTCAAACCTAGAAGGAAAGCAATACCCTCATGAGGGTACTTTATAAACACCATGAATTTAATTATTTTCACTACTAAGAAATGCGCCTTAGTTCACTCTGGGTTTCACTAGATTTTGAGTGAATTTGAACATTTTTACTTAGTGAAATTATTTAACCCCCTAGCGAATGGGGACCAGTTGCTATGGACAATGACTTGTTTCACTAATACCTAGTGAAACAAAGTTACTCTCAAATGAAATACAAATTTATCAAACCATTAATTTGTTAGTTAATTAACTAACCAGTATGGAAAAATCAATTAAATTTTAATTATTTAATATATAATATTATTGATAATTTCATGATTTTCAAAGCCTATTATTTATAGACATGTGTCACTACCCACGCTAGGTTAAAAACCTAGCCTCAGTAGGTAGGTGCCACGTAATCAACCTAGGCATCTAGTTTAGGAATTTGATAAAAAAATATTCAATCAACGTACCATTGTTGACCACACAACACCACCCATGAGGTTTGATCTCTTGACCTTTAGAATGGAGGCAAACACCCTTACCATCAAGCCACCCACTTGTTGTGATAATATGTTACATTACATTCTATTTATCAAATATTTCATTTTCAACATTACAAAAACATAAACTTTGAAAATTCATATCTTATTGAAATTTTGTTCAAATGAAATAATTCGAGTTTATTTTTAAAAATTCAATAATGTACATAATTACATTTATTCCTTTTGAAATCTTAAAATCATTTGAACAAAAAAAAAGTTGAATATCATTATTCTATAACATTTCAATGATCATTTTTTTGAAAAAATAAAATTTAATAAATGGATTTTTTTGTTAACATAATAATATTATTTATGTTAAGCTACTTTTAATTATCATATGACTTTTTATATTAATTTAAATTATTTCACCCTACATCATTTACAACTATTTATAACTATTATCAAATTTTTGGTTATTTTTTATTATTTCACCTTAGGCTATTTTTGGTTATTATAAATTACTTTTGGTTATTTTAGTTTATTTCACTTTAGGCTATTTTCAGCTATTGTAAGTTTTTTTTACTATTGTAATTTCAGTTTAGACTACTTGTAACTATTATAAATTATTTTTCACTATTAAAAGGTATTTCATCTTGTGTTATTATTGACAATTCTAGGTTATTATAAGTTGTTTCACCTTAAGTTAATTTTTTCTATTATAAATTATTTCACCCTAGATTATTTTTGGCAATTCTAAGTAATTCTAATATATGGTTTTTGGTTAATTTTTTATTAATATTATTAATGGTTATTAATGGTTATTGGTACCTATTCTATTTGTGGTTATTTTATTAATAATTATTGGTGGTTATTATATTAATGGCCATTAGTAGTTATTATATTGATGACTATTTGTGGTTATTCTATTGGTGGCTATTTTATTAATGGATATTGATGTTGATTAATGATTACTACATTAATGGCTATTGGTGGCTATTTTATTGGTGGATATTGGTGATTATTAATTAGTATTATATTATTGGCTATTGGTGGCTACTATATTAATGGCTATTGGGAGTTATTTTATTAATGATTATTAATGGTTATTATATGTTATATTACAACTATTGGTGATTATTGTATTATAAATTATTGTTTTGATATTTTATGTTATAATATCATAGGCTATTGGTAGTTATTATATTGCAAGGTATTTAAAACTATTTTTCATATGTTATTATTTTTTATTATAAGTTAGTTTTACCTTAGGTCATTATATTTTTTAGATTATTTTAAGCTATTATACTTAGGATAAAATAATTTATAATAACATAAAGTAAATTGACCTTGAATAACTTAAAGTATAATTTGAAATAGCATATATTAATTGAAAATAAAATAACCTAAGCCGCCATAGCCTAAAGTTAGTTGAATAATTTAATTTATAATAATTTAAAAGCTTACAATAAACTAATTAAGATACCTTAAGGTAAAATAACATATAATAATTTAGAATACAATAATTTACAATAATTTATAATAACATAAAATAACTTAAAATAATTAAAAATAACTTAAAATAATATAGGGTATATCATAAAGTAGCATAGATAGAATTTTTTAAAAACATATAAATAAACCTCTTTACTATAATAAATTATAATAATGAATTATGTTAACTAATAATGAAACATGATGTCTACATAATGATATTATAGTGAAATAACTTTCACTAGGGTGAAATCAGTAAAATGCAATGAAGTTATTTCACTTTTAAAGTCCCATAATGATTTAAGTTAGTAAATTACACCTCATTTTGGTAGTAGTGTTTGGTTCGAGCTATTGGAAGGGTATTGCTTGTGCCCATATTTATTCAATGCACATTTAACACACCTTTTAGGGTATATTATAAATCCTTTGGCTCTATAACATATTTAAAGATTCTTGTTAGGGTATTGCATAGCCATACCAAATCCTAGAAGGAAAACAATACCCTATTTGGGGTAATCTATAAACACCATGGGCTCTTGGAGGGGTATTGCATTGCCCAAACAAAACCTAGAACGAATGCACCTTCATGAGGGTAATATATAAACACTATGGATTGAATTATGTTGGTTCAGGCTGTTGGAGGGGTATTGTTTGTGCCCAGAATTACTGAAAACATGTGCAATACCTTTCTTAGGGTATATCAAAAATTGTTTGGGCTCCATCATATATCTATTGAAACATGGAGGGGTATTGCATAGCCATACCAAAACCTAAAAGGAAAACATTATTTTGTTTGGGGTAATCTACAAACATCATGGGCTCAATTATTTTGGTTGGGGCTATCAGAGGGGTATTGTTCATGCCCATAACTACTCAATTCACATGCACTACCCCGCTCAAGGTCTCTCATAAAACCTTTCATGCATTAATAAAATTAAAAATATTAATATCTTATTTTTGAGAAATTTTAATTTTCCTTGAAATTAAAAAACACCATAAACAAAATACAATATACACAACAATGGGTTTATATATATTAACCAATTTGCATTGGTCCATTAATGAATTATTATTGTTTATGATGTTGAAAATGTCTTTAAATTATATTCAATGTTTAATTAGAAACTTTACCAAGTTAAAATAATTATGCATGTATTATATTTCTAAAAAAATTCAAATATATATATAATTTTGCATATTTATTAATTAATTATATCATTACTTCAATTAAAATATTTTTGAAAGACTATGTGGACTCAACAAGTTTAGCTTTGTCATTCAATACTCCAATGCATGACTCTTGTAACAAATTATTATCTATCTCAATTCTTGAGTAAGATGTAATAGTATTACTATTGTCAAAGTTTGGCAAAAGAGGCACATATTGAAGGTGCTTATTCTTCTTCCTATTCTCAACGTTGTTGAATGGATTGCTCATGCTAGATGAGGGCACATATGAGAAATTAGGGATGGTTATTGATTGCACATTGTCTTCAACTTTCAAGAGTTATGTCTCCAAATGGGAACCCATTTTTTCCCGTTTTCTTATTATTGCCGCATTTTTCATTGTTGGATACATGATAACAACATTGTTGTTTGAGTGTTCAATGTCCATTAGACCTAAAAATTGAGGAGATGTGAGGAGTTGCTTGAATGAGTGGAACCCTAAAGCTTTGTGATCTAGTTTTTTGTTATTTTCAACCTTGAATGCATTTCCAAGTTGGTTGAGATTCATTCCCATTACTTGTGTCTCACACATTATGAATTCTATAAATTAAGATTTTACCTCTCCCTTAGTTGCAACAGACATTTGACTAGAACATCTTACTTTAGACTAAATATTAAAAATAATTACGCAAAGAGGCACGCGTGGGCTAGGACTGCACGTGGTAGTTAAGAGGCGTGTACAAGGTGGGAATTGAAGGTTCTAAGAGTGGGGGTGAGAGTCCGAATGAGACTTGAAAGGTCCCAAAAGTGCAAGCAAGAGTTTGTGCATGAATCCAGGGTCCCGAAAGTGCAAGTAGGAGTCCGTGTGGGAATCCAAGATCTCATAAGTGTAGTTGGGAGTCCCTGCGGGAATGTAGGGTCCTGGGAATGGGGGCGAGAATCCATGCGTGGTCAAAGGGTCCTGGAATTGCATGTGAGAATCTGCAAGGGAGTCGAAGAGTCCTAGAATTGTTGGCAACAGTATGTGTGGGAGTCGAAAAGTCCCAAAATTGAAGGCAAGAGTCCATGCAAAGGTCAATCCAACAACCTTGGCTACAAGCTTCTATTACAGCTAGCAATTCGTCTTATGTTTATGGGAGTGTAAACAAGAGTTTGCATGGGATTCATGAAGTGCATGCAAGCCACGAGTCTATGTGGGAGTCTCAAAACACGTGTGAAGCGGGAGTTGAAAGTCTCGAAAGTGGGGGGATATTTTTTAAACTAAAAATTGATAGATTATGCACCATTTATATTCTTTGAATCATAATTACCCATTCATTTATTCAAATAAACTTCACATGTGTTTTAGGTTTAACAAAAGATGAAAAATTATATATATGTTTTTAAATATATTTTAATATGAAAAGGAACATAAATTGAAATGTGACAATTGCACACTCATAGGATCCTTGGGGTGTTTTTGCCATAAATCATCTACTTTTTTCCTTGATAAATTTTTAACATTAGATGGTAGAACAAATGTGTCTTGTGTTATGGGCTCATTTTTCAAAACCTTTTTTCTCACATATGCCTTATGATGAGTCATGACTTGTGCAAGAAATAGCCCTTGCCAAAGGAGCCCCTTCAAGTGAGCTTTCATACTATTGGATAATTGTGAACCAAGGGCATGTCAATATCCAACAACAACTTTACCATGGCAAACGTCACCTTGTTTGTTTTTATGCTCATGATTCAAGTATATCAATTGACATAGACTTGGGTTTAAGTATGAATGTTTTGCTATGAAAGACCATTGACAACCGCGTTTGATTGACATATCAGCCAATGTTTTGGAGATTTTTGATTTAATTTAATTATTACATTTACATATAGTATATATACTTCTAATGAATTTTTATTTTCTTTTAGGTGTAAATATTGGTGTAAATATTGGTCACAATCTATTTTAGGTGAAAAATTATTCATTAGATGTTTTTTTTAATTAAAATTTCAATCATACATAGGATTAATATATGGAAGAGATTTCATTTTATTATTATTATGTGAACAATTACAAAAAGTAAAAGATAATGTGTTTTAATTTATTTTCTTGAGAAATATCATTCGAATCTTATTAACTAAGTAACTTATTTTTATTTTTATTCTTTCCACAAAACCTTAATCCTATAATTCAAAAGTAAATTTTACCTTTAATTTCTATAACTTTCTTCAAGCTTTTCCATAACCTTCTACCATCAATTTGTCCAACTTTGTTTTACCCTTGTTTACTTGAATCAATATGTATGGCATTTTGAAATACCCCAATTGGGGTATTACAAGGTAATTGAAGCTTCTTGGACATGAGCAATACCACTTTCATGAATTAGGTGGAAATGATTACACCCATGTGGTTCTACCTATAGGTTTTGGTAGGTTTATGCAATACCCCACATAGTGTAAAAAGATATGTAATTGATCCAAAAGCATTTTTGGGATACCAAACAAGGGTATTGCATTCAATTCCATCCTTCCGGCCATGAACAATACCCCTTCAATAGGTTAAGCGAAAAATGATGGTGTTTACAAAATACCCTAATTAGGGAAATAAATACCCTAATTGGGGTATTTTGTAAACACCATCATTTTGTAAACACCCCGATTAAGGTATTTATTTCCCTTTAAATTTTGGTACAATTATGCAATATGCCACTTAGTGTAGAAATATATGTGATTGACCCCAAAGCATTTATGGGATACCGGACAAGGGTATTGCAATTTAATTCCATCCTCTTGGCCATGAGCAAAACCCTCCAATAGTTTAGGTGGAAAATGATTTAGCCCATGGTGTTTTACATAATACCCCAATTAAGGTATTGATTTTCCTCTAGGTTTTTGGTAGGGTTATGCAATACCTTGTTAATTGTCAAAATATATGTGATTAACCCTAAGGCATTTTTGGGATACCTTGAGAAGGGTAATGTAGCTTCATTCCATCTTTTTGCTCATGAATGATAATGGTATTGTAATTTAAGTCTATCATTTTGGCCATGAGAAATACCCCTCCAATAGTTTAGGTGGGAGATGATAGTGTTTTATAGAATACCCCAATTAGGGAATTGATTTCCTTCTAGATTTTGATAAGGTTATGCAATACATCACTTAATGTAGAAAGATATGTGATTGACCCCAAAGCATTTTTGGGATACTAGACAAGGGTATTGTAATTTAATTCCATCATTCCGGCCATGAACAATACCCTTCAAATAACTTAAGCGAAAAATGATTTAGCCCATGGTGTTTTATAAAATACCCCAATTAAGGTGTTGATTTCCCTTCAGGTTTTTGGTAAGGTTATGCAATACCATGTTAAGTGTCAAAATGTATGTGATTTAACCCCAAAACATTTTCAAGCTACCTTGAAAAGGGTAATGCATCTTCATTCCATCATTTTGGTCATGAGTAATACCCCTTTTGATAATGTAGGCCAAACTGAATCAACACATGGTGTTTTACAAAGTACCTCAATATGGGTATTGCTATCCATTTAGGTTTTGGTTTGGTTATGCAATACCCCTCATAATGTCCAACGATAGTTGATTGGCCCCAAAACATTTCTTGAATACCTGAAAAGGGTTATTGCATGTTTCTAGATTACATAGTGTGGGGTATTACAATTGAATTGGATCTATATAAGCAAAAAACTTTCATATGAAAATTAATATATGGAAATTGAATCACACACATATTAAATCCGAATATGGGTACAAGTGACAAACCTTTCTTTATTCCTTAGTCCTATTTTTACATGTATCTAAGTGTTCCATCATTATTTTGTGCCAATCTTTCATACAATTGATGGACTTTTCGAAGCTATCATCCACCAACAAAATACCATTCTCGGGTGCATGGATTTGTTTACTTAGACCAAATGAAGGTGGTGAATGTTTGATGCAACTCCTCAAAGTGATGTTGCATGGTCACATAATTCAACGCTTACACTTGTAGTACATTCCGCGGTGATTTCAGCCATTGTTTCATGCAAATGGGTTAGGGCTCGATCCATGGGTGTGGATGAACCTTTCAACACATTGACATTATCAAAACAATTATCCTCATCTATGGCCGTAAGCCCGCAATGTCAATAATGTTGACTTCATTAACTAGATCTTGGTTATAATTTTCATTGTCGAATGCACCATCATCCAATTGTAAGTATGATGGGTTTGCAAACATGCATTTCAAACCACCATAGTGAGTTCCATAATATGTGCCACAATACTCAATGATATTCTTCGTTGTAGGTCAGTACACATCAATAAAAACAACAATTTGATGCTTGCAAAAGTTGCTTTACAATGCCCATTTGCAAACATAACTTGCATATTTGGTGAAAAGGGCATGGATCTTGTAAGTAACAACATGATAGTGTTAGTTTTGCACCCACCAAACATCATCACCATCATCCCCCTCAAAGGTAGGTGAAATCACATCAATATATGGAGTTCGATTAGCTTTGTCAACACTTGCCACCACAAGTTGTGCCATGACTTTCTTTTTTATGAACCCTTGCCTCTTCATCTCGACTTGGTGCATATAATGTCATGCCATAGTTGTGTTTAACTTTGGATTCTAGGAACTCCAACATAAATTTTTCCCCCTTTTTCCTCCTCAATGTATCCTTTTTGCTTGTGGTGTTTATGTTTTTGTTGTGTGGACAACAACTTTTGCATGTCCTATAGAATCATTATTGTTTTGTCTTTTGGCCCAAAATTACAATTGAACCTAAAGAACATGGACATGAGATGTGTGGTTAGAACTCAAAGATTATGGACAATCTACAAGAATTATGGTTAAAAATGGGTGGGGTATGCATGTCATTTGTTAACATGTACACAAATGAAGCATTGTTTGCTCGAAGGTGTGTAAGAGTCCCTAGGGTAGAGGATTGAACATGGTTTTTTGTTCTATTGAACTTGCACATGAAACTTTCATTGTCTTGTTAACCATCCACAAAATCTTACATGTAGTCCCACGAAATAAATGCAATTTCACAATGGTTGTACAAGCCCCTTCCATGTGTTACATGAAACAACCATTATATGTAAGATTTTTAAAATGGCCCAAAAAGAGGTTGCATAATTGCTTTCAACGCCTCAAGCAAGTCCCTTTCTTGACTAGCAACATAAGTTTCCTGCCCCATGTATGTGATTCCTAAATTAGTCAACATAATTGTAAGATCATGGCTTTCAAATGAAAAATCATTCACAATAGAACAAGACATGTATCAAGAAGAATAAGTTGAAAGCATGTAATGTAGGCCCAAGGGACAACAATTTCAATGTGAAGGTGGTGGTGTGCCAAGCAATTGGTACATGTGTTTTGTACATCATCCACAAGAGATTTGTCTTCTTGGCTTGCCATAGCCACAACTATCCAAATGTAGGGCAATTAAAAATTTATAATGTTCTTGTCCAAAATTGGAGAGGACAACCTTTGGAGAAACCAACAATTGGAGAAGTTGATGTCTACATTGGTTGCAAGGTTACAATGTGGAGTTTAAATGGTTGGTCATGGTTGTTTCATAGACCTCATCTAGAAATCCTTTATTTTTAGTGGATTTTCAAATTTTGATCATGCGTAGAACAACCACATTTTTCTAGAGTGCAGAAATTGGGAAAGATGAAGTTGATGGAGTGTAGAATTTCGAAGAGACACAGTTGATGGTGGATGGTAGAAAGTTTTTTGATAGTGCTTCAAATGTTCTATCAACAGTCATAGCATGCAAGCTTGGATGTGCCATGTAGTACTTGATCACCTCCACATGGTGATGTTCATGTCCATCAACCCATATGAGAACATTAATGATTTCAAAGCATGTGGGAGGGAGCTGGTGATGGAGAATTTTGATAACTACAACCTAGTGTTGTTTGGACAAAATACTTTTGGGTTTATTATTGTCAATTCAAGAAGTAAAGGGTCCCCCTTCCAAGTAAGGCATGTTTTAAACAAACCCCACGTACATGGTTACACCTACCTATTTAGTTGGCATTCCAATAGACCCCCAATAATCAAAAACAATAAAGAAAGAATAAAATGAAGGTATTGCATGGAACTTTGTCTTTTTCATTAAAGCAAAATTAATAAAGGCAAGATTAAAGTAACTATCACCCCCATGTGTAAGGGCATTACAAATAGACATTGGTGGGAAAATGATGTTTTTATGTGTTCTGAAGGTATTACAATTAAAAATAATAATCTAAAGTATGTGAAACCCCCCAATGAAGGTATTGTAGGTTTTACTTCGGGAGTGTTTTCTACAATGGGGGTATTACAAAGCCAACACATTTAATGCATATTGTACACATGGGGGGCCTAGATAAAACAATTTGATTCGCTTGTTTTAATGGTGTACTTAAGCAATGTGGATTAGATTTATCAATTATTTATGTGTGCACTAAGGTTTTAGAATTTTGGGTTATGGAGACAACAAATATTTATGACTTTTTGCAATTTTTAAACCTAATTAAAATTAAATCTAATACGGATTTTGGGGGGGCTTTGGCATTTACACATATATGCCACAATACTTTTCTTTTTCTTTTTCTTTTCTCAAAGAGAGTAGGGAAAGGTTCACAACCAAAAACCAAAGTAAGAGGTAAGAAACACACTATGGCTTCTATTAATTTGTTTGTTTCATTTAATTTTCAAATTAGGGTTTTATTAGTGATTTTAATGAGGTTTCATTTATTTTTGTTTGAATATTTGGCTTTAATAATGACTAAGTGTATTTTACTTTTTAAGGTGATGTGTAGTTGCTTATTTAAAAGTATCATAGTTCATGGCGTCCGCCATTGGAACTATTTAAGGTTTAGTGTTTATTTCTTTAATAACATCCATGTTGATCTATCCATGGATGTGTTTTCATATAAGGCCAAAACTTCATTGAGCATCAATGCCATTGCCCTTGAACATCAACAATATAATATTTTCTCTTATTAAATTCCTTTTGTTTTTTTGGCTTTTATTCAGGGTATTTTGTTCCCCCTTGCATATGGATGGTCATGGAAATATCAATTGCATGTGGGTATTGCACGTCTAGATTGACATATATTCATTTGATTGTCTCCAAGAGGATAGGGATTTGTTTTTTTGCATAAGTCTAAATAACCATAAGATAGTCATGTGTGTTTTTTTCCATTTGTAAATTATTGCTTATTTATGGGTTGTGGTTAGGTTCACTTGTAAGGTTTAAAGGTTTTGTTGATTAGGGTTATTATGATTTGTAAACTTGTGAAGGTATTCCATGGGCTTTCACAAGTTGGGGACTCCTATTACAAGGTTATTCCTTTAGTAATTCAAAGCATGGGGCGAACTACATTGTCCCAATCCATCGAAATCCAAAACCTAGCAAAGTCATTTTTTTCAAATGTGGACTTGGTGTGGAAATATGGGTTTATGCATGGAAGCCAAAACAAGGTGGTAATTGAACCACATACATCCCCCATGCTCATGTCTTTGAATTTTTACAAGATGAATGATATGCAAATTGCAATCGAGTGGAACATCTTCAATAATTTGTCCCTTCAACAAGGTGTAAAAAAACCGACAATAAATAATCACCTAGGACATACTTGGTATGGTTTCAAAACCTATAAACCCTTTCCATTGGTCATTTTTACAAGTTCTAAGGTTAGTCGCACTTGTGTTTTTTGATTTGATTGTATGGAAACTATGTTTGGTAAGTATGAATGTAGTTATGGGCTAGAAGACCAGCACAAAGACCCCAACCACATGAGGTCAATCAAGCACAATTGTTTGGCCCACTTTTCCATCAAGAGGCTTTACACACGACCAGATGTGGTGGAAATCACTTTTTACCATTGGATTCATATTCAGGCCAATGGAGATCTTGTTCATAATGCATGTGACCTAGGGTCCACATCATAGCTTTTAGCATATGTTCCACATGTGTTTCAAAAGTTGAAGGAGTTTATATGGATCTAATTAAGGTTAGGGTACATCGTGAAGCAAATTTATGACAAACACAAAGAAATTTGGTGGGCACATGCGAATATGGATGAGTGGGTGACCTAGAATGATTTCCTATGACTACAAGATATTGCCTATTTGACCAAAAACACAAAAGGGGCACTTGGCACTTGCATACAAACTTAGCACTTTCCATTGAGTCATGGGTTTGTGCTCATCTTGATGATGTTTTTTAATTTTTAGTATGCAAGTAGGTGAATGAGATTCATGTACCTTTCGCCATAGGGATCCAAACACCTATGTTTCATGCCATGTTCTAATTCAGTCACAACAGGCTTATTTTTATGGATGCCATGTTTGGTAATAACGATGTGAAGTACCACTTATTCACATTGATGACATTTGATTTTCATTGCATAAGGGTGCTAGTTGCTTGGGTTATCACCAATTGACAAACATGTGAAAACTTGGTGGAGTGGTTGAGTGCCTTATGGGCAAAGCTTTTCTCACATTGTCAAATTGGAAACCATCATGTTTCATTGTAAATGATGCCCCACAAGAACTACGAGCGTTGTGATAGGTTGTACATTGATTTTTTATTTTTTGTTGCGTTGTCTTATGTTTTGGTACTATGTTAACATGGGGATTCCATAACATATTTTTTGTTCATGGTAAGCACATTGATGTTGGGTGTACCATGGCAGCATTGTGTGGGGTCAAGGTCATGTCCCAATTTTTCTTTGCATGGCATGTGTTGAAAGCATGGCGCTTGCACTCCATGGAAAAAATCAAGGATTCACGTGTATTTACCTAAAGTGTTGGTAGGTAGAAAAATAGATGGGGGGGGGTGGGTAGGTGGGTGGGGATGAGAGTAGCACATTTTAAATTTATAGGTGAGTAGGTAGATGGGGAAGAGTGTATTTAAAATTTAAATATATAGGTGAGTAGGTGGGTGGGTGGGAAAAGTTTCAAAGGCAAAAAAACAAAAAAACAAACTGGTGGGGGGGGGCAGGTAGAAAATAAAGTTCCCAAAAAAAAAAACTGAGATCAGGGCGGAGAAATGGCAAACAAAAAAAAGTCAACATGGGATAGCACAGGGATAGAAAAGAGAATCCTATCAGTGCACCATCCATCCACGTTAGTCCACTGGTGGTTGCTGGTTCACTCTGGCCCTTCTTTAGAATCTTTGTGGGAAAATATATCATCATTTCCTCTCATGAAGGGAAAATGTAAAGGGAGATGATTTTTCACTTTCACAACTCTTTTCACAGTGGGAAAACAACCTCTTTATTGTTTTTGCTTCACAGGAAATGTTTGAAATACTCCTTGTGAGCAAGCTACTTAGCGAGTCTAGGTTAATTAGCAGTCCAGTGTGGCTAGTCTGGAGGGCGGACACTAACGCCTTGTGTATGGCATGCGCAAGTAGTTAGAAGTTGAAGGCACAGAGTAACACAAGGAGCTAAGCAAGCGCGAAGGCATGAAGGACGAACGAAGAAACGCATTACAGACAGAGACAGATTAAACAACTAAATAAGGCCAGGTTACATATCTAGGTGAACAGAAAGTACAAACTCATTAATTGATAATCTCATGACATTAACCAAGATTTAACACAGGGGATTTAAATTAGCTGTAATGCAGCATTAAATGCCCAAAGCTTCATTTTCTGCTTCCATTCCTCATGGGAAGAAGCAGTAGTCTCACTGGTAACTTCATCATTAAGCCCTGTAATAACTGTATTTACTGCATGAGTTAATAAGTTACTCATGTCAGGTTTTTTTAATCCTTTGTTTGGTAGAGTAGTTAAAAAGGACACAATGAGTTCCTGTCCTTTCAGTTGCCGTGTAGTAAAGTAGGGTAATTTTGTCAGGATTAATCTTGCACCATTAAACAGAAGTAGGGTACCACCACAGTGAACCAGAGTTGGAACTTGGCAGCTTCCCTGGTCTGCATTGTCAAACCCGAGGTTCACGTTCTCGATGAACTAGCACCCATTTGATGGAACTGGCACAAAGAATTAATTCCTGGAACAAGGTTTTTGTTAGAATGAAAACTGAAAACGGAATCGTGAAACCAACTCTCAAACACAAGTTCAGATTCTTTAGGTAAGCAAGTTGAACTTTAAAAGAAAATAATAATTTAATAAGTAAACTGAACTTTAAAATAAAAAATTAAATTTTAATTAGATGGACAACTTTGTACCTATACAACCCCTAATTTCAATTTGGAGGTAAACTTTCATACGTATATAGTCTCTAGTATTGAGAACTGTGTACATATACATGGAACTGGACCCGATCTTCAAACTGGGCACAGAGCCATCCTCATTACACCCGTCCCCCAATTCCGTAAAGGTCAAGACTTGTCAATTTGACAAGGTCCAAGCCAGTTTTTAAATGGTCTGAATCAACCCCTCATGGCTGATAGTAATTTCTTAATTTCCTACTTACTTGTACTGGATTATAACCAATACTTTCCTTTTGAATGTGCCTTAGGGGCATGATCTATAGTACTCAGTGTGATCACTGATGGTGTGATCTTCCATAATTAGGGTATTTTTTGGGGGTATGTGTATGCAAGCCTTAAAATTGAAGGGCACCCTTGCCCTTCCACTTGAAGGTTACCTTCAAAAGCTGGCCTTCATTTTGAAAGTTTGTATTCAACATTGCCCTTTTTAAGTGAAAGTCATCGACTATTAATGCCTTTCACCAATTCTTACATTAGTTTCATTACATGACATATACCATTATACACTATGAAATTCCCTCAGACTTTATTGCACACAGTGAATAGAATAACTACAAATATGGATGCATATATGAATATTGAATGCTTCTTCTGTTTCTTCAAACCTGAATCAAACATCACCAAATGAATGTCACTTTTTGACAACCATATGAAAGGTATCGCATATACATATAAAAATTTACCTTTAAATTACATAGGAAATTATTCAAATTCACAACAAAACACATTTCAAATTTAAGCATTTGACTTGGATCATTCAATAATATACCTTAATGTTCTCGTCATCAATTCAAAATTTCCTCTCACATTGCGAGAGGGAAATTACTGTTTGAATTTCCTTTCTTAATTAGAGTATTTCTCCTGCACCAATGCATTACATTTTTATTTATTTTTTCAATTTTGTGATGTAGCCCAAATTGGCAATAGACATTCACAAGAAGATTTAGCAAAATTTGACACTAGACCATATATGAAAAAAAAGACAAAAAGAATCCTTTTCTATTTTAGCTACTTGCTAAAACTTATTATAAAAATATGGCGATTTAAAATCTTTTTTTTAAAATATGGCGAATTAGAGCCATGTTTTTCACAAAAGAATCCTTTGTATGAATCAATATCATATTTTTCAGGTTGAAAAAAAAGAAAATATTAGCCAAGGAAAAAAATAGTGGTAGGATTCAATTCCAATGGGTTTCCTTGCAGTTTTTGATATTCTTTCATTTTAAACCTGGTGATTACATTCATTTTACTTGTTTTTCTTACATGTATGATAGGATGCAGGTTCCAATGGTTTTCTTAGAGTTTATGATTTCTTTTGTTGGAGATTTGGTGAATAGGTATATACATTTGACTTGTTTTTAGGGTGCTGATTCTTTTCGAGTGTTACCTCACCCAAGTGCAAGGCAAAAGAACCAAATAACTCTGAACGTGGCTTGGGTAAAACATGACAATCAGTGTGTTTTTTAGGGGTGAGATTTCACATTTTTTCCAACCTGAAAAATATGTTTTTGATTCATTCAAAGGATTTTTCAAAATAAAAATGGCCTTAGTTTTTTAATATTTTGAAAAAAACTCAAACTCCTAAAATAAGTTTTAACAACTAGTCAAGTATAAAAGGGTTCTCAAATCTTTTTATTTGCATATATGACTCTATGACCAAATTTGGCCAAATCTTCTTGTGGATGATTGCCAATTTGGCTACATCACAAAATTAAGAATTTTTTTTTTTGTTACAATACAACTAAAATGATAGAAATTTTACCAAAATAGAAATAGCAATGTTGGAGTATTAGTATGCAAGAAGTCTCCAAAGCCATTATTAATTATTATTTTATGTAGCAAGGACAATAAATACTCAACAAAATTATGCATGAATTGTACATTTGAGTGTCAAGTGGGATGTTTGGTTCTACTTATAGTTTTCCCAATTGGTAAGTCACCAATCATAAATAGATACTTACACCATTCTCATGAACCCATAAGTTTTAAACTGTGGAAATGAATGTGTTATCAACAATTTATTTTTTCTTTGAGAAATTTTGCAATGTTGCAAAATATAAGAAATTTTGAGTCACAAATTCAATGTTAAAAAAAAAAATTCAAAAAAATCTTAAATTTGGCCAAATTTTTATATATGGTTATGTTTGGTAACCAAAAATACATCAAGGTGAAAATCTTTTAAGGTGTATCACATGTCGCAACCCTACTTTGGCCAAGTGTGGGGGTGAAGCCCAACACTTGGAAAAAGAGAGGATTTGGAGTCCTCCGGGACTCCCGAATGTTCAGAGCTCGACAGCAAGGCCCAAAACACCTTGCATTGGGGTGTTCTTGGTGTCATTGGAAAGGTCTTGAAGCGTAGATATCGAAAATGGCTTCGCATTGGCCATTTGGACATCTGTAGCCCAAGTTATGGGCAAAAGAAGGGTCGGGAGTCAAACTGGCAGTTTGACTCCCGACCAATAAAAGTCGGGAATCGACCTCTTTCCAACGTCCGAATTGGGATTGCGATACGTCGTTGGAAAGATCTCGACGAGGGCTACAAGTTTTTGTTCAGACCTTGTTGCCATCAGACTTTGCACTCGGGAGTTACGAGCTCCCAAAGTCCCGGGACTCCACCCGGGACAATTTCGGGACAATTTCGGGACTCCAACTTGGGAGTCCCGAGAAAAAGAGTCATTTGGATGTTGCCTCTGCGGAGTGTCACAGAGTATACTATATGGGGGATGGTGGTGGCATCCCCCGAGTCTGGGCCGTGGTGAGTCTTGTGGTTCGAAGTGCCCGTGGCTTGTCCCAACACCAAAGGGTGTCCCGGAAGGTGAACTAACCACTTGGGTGGTTTGTTTTGATGCAGATTCAAGCTTGATCAACTAATACCTCTTCCTAGTCTAATCCCTGGGCTCTCAACTCGACCCTCTACCCCTTTCTAGAGTTGGAAGCCGGGAGCGTGCCTCCAAGTCTCAACTTTCCGCAACTTGATTTTGTGAGACCCTCAAGTGGGTTTCACTCCCGTGACTTGGGAGCGCGTCATCACACATGACAAAAGGGGCTTAATTCTTACTATAGTTCTTTTTTACCCTATATTTTGATCCCCATAAAAAATAATGAATCAAAAGTTGTCAAAAATGTAAAAGGACTATATTTTAGACTATTATAATTTTATTTTCCATCATAATCATCCATAAATGTGTCTTTGCATGGTAATAAAGGATTAGGTTAAAAAGACATAAAAACATGATGTTGTGACAAGATTTGGTACACCTTAAAAAATTTGCACCCATCAAGAGAAGTTTTTGGATTTTTTTGTTCCCAATATGTTCCCACCAAGTTCCCAAAAGGTTTCCCTTAACTATCCATTGGGTTTTTTGAAGTGTTCCCCAACATACTCCCAAAAACAATAATAAAAGACATTTAACCAACAATGGTTCCCACACACATTGGTTATATTTGGGCTTCTATTCAACATGGAAACAACTTAAGGATCATCAAAACATATTTGTGTAACAACCATTTTAATGTTATCATTGGAGATGCCCTTAAATATTAAAGCTTGGGGTTAACACCTATGTCCCTATAGCCCTAGAACTTAAACATAGGATCCTAAAACCTAAAAACTCTATACATTATTTAATCTTAGAACCCTAACACCAACTTAGCCCTATGCCATGGACCTTGTTAATAAACCTTTAAAGTTGGCCGAGTTTGGTTTTTGGTTGGGTTCGTGTCCATAAAGACGAATCCAATCCAATTTTTGGCTAGTTCTACTGTGGAATGAAAGGGAGTGTGATGAAGATTGCTAGGATGAAGACCTAATGAAAAGTGGATCAAGTTAGAGAAAATGACAAGGGAATGGTTAGTTGATATTTTTCCTTTTGTTGTGTGGATGCGGGTGTGTAGAGTTGTTTGTTGTAGGTTAATTGTTTCAAAAGACTTGTGATGTGCATTTGTGTAATTGAAGTTTAGATGATAAAGGAATTGGAATTTTTTTTTGTGTTCTTAATTGTTGTTGGCAATGGTGAGCTTGGCAAAGATGCTTCAACAACTAATTTTGAGGAGAAGTGGTTGACAAAAATGCATAAGAAGGCAAATATTGTGTGAGCTAAGTACCTTTTCTAGTTTTCTTTTGGGTTAGAAAACGGTTAGAGTGTTAGACCTTTTATTTTTGTTGTGTATTTGTGAGGTTTGGTGTTTGTTTAAGAAAAATGTCCATGATCGCACATTGTGTAGCCCCTGATTCCAATTTACATTCCATTGCGTATTGGAGTTAAAAAGTAGGAAATATGTTGGAACTAAAAACAAATAAAATATATAGAAATGGTGGAAATGATGAAGGTCCATAGGGAACAATTTGGTTGGTTTAAAGAAAACATTAATTTGAGAATTATAAAATGTCATTTGGGGAATTACATTCAAGAAATTGAAATTCAATTGTTTGGGAACTTTGGGATGTGGTTTTTGTAGTTTTTTAAAGGTGGAAAATTGGGAAAATCATTGGGATGTTAACATCTAGTTTTAGACCTATTGTAAAACATCATTGCATTTTTTCCTTTGTATATTTTGGTCCCTTGCCAAGTTGAAAAAATATTGTTCACTGATGTTATAGTGATGTCATAAGAATCATGATTTACAAAATTTGGAAAGTATTTTCCAACATGTTAAAGTAACTTCCATCGGGTGGAAATTAACCATTAGCATGTCTTTCCTCACTATTCATGTCATTGCAACATTGTCCTTTTATAATGTCACTGTCAAAACAATGTTTTATGTAGGAGAAGGGTCTTTCTCCTATACAAAATGCCTGAGTGGATTTGTGGGAGATGATGTTGGGTGGTCAATAGGTCAAAATTGATGTTAAATGAGACCATGATAGCCTATAAAGAATAGTTTGAAAAGATCTAATGCACCGTTTTTATGGTTATTTCATGTTTAGGAATATGGTTTAAATGATCAACTTGAAATCATAAGTTGGTCCCAATTTATTAGTATTATAGGGGAAAAAAAAATTTGGTAAAGGTTTGTTCAATGAAGTTTATGAATTGATCATGAAATGGATTTGTTGATGGTAGTAGCATAATTGCCAATGATACTTACTGTATGTTGTCAATATGCAAAGCGGTTTTGGGTAGCCTCTTTTTTTGTTACACTCAATCCATATAAACATAGATTCACATCCAAACTTTGACCAACTAGAAACTAGAAATCAGCCAACATTGAAAAACCATTGTAAGGTGGTGCTTTACTTTTGTGAAATACCTTTGATTCCAATTCTAAAAATTAAATTGGAATTATACGAGTTATGGTTTCCATTTAGATTTAAACTTAAATTAAAAGGTTTTGGTTTCAGTTTTGGTTTCCCTTTTGAAAGCTAATCCCAATTCACATTTTTTTCTTACTATTCATTCTTATGAATTGAATCAAATTGGATGGTTGATTGCTAGTTCCAATTTTCATTATTTTTCAAAAGTACATTTTGATTTGCATTCATTTAAATAAGTAGAAACAAGAATTTGATTTCAAATATGGTTATTAAAAGGGCTACAATCAAAAGGAGAGAACATGTAATATCGTCATTTGAGTCTTTTTTTTAATAAAAAAAATTGGCTACTCTTTCTTTAATGGTTAGTTTCTTGGCTATCACAAATTTGTCAAAGTGCAAGGATTTGGTGACTTTGTAGTTTTAAGAAATTTGTTAATGTGGCTATTAAAGAAATTTGAAAAGCCTACATTTTAACAACAAAGGGGTTGCATGATGAACTTCACATTTGGAAACCTTTATTCTAAGTTTCAAACTTTCCAAACTCAAAGCCGTTTAAGTTTTATGCAAATTGCACAATTCAAGAAGCCATTGTTTAAGGAGCTTAACATCATAAACTTATCATCTCATGACTTAGAAATGGAAATCATGTCACTTTGGTTCGTTCATAATTTGTATGTTTCATGCATTGATATCATGTGTTAAAAACATATTCGACTCACAAATTTATTGAAAGATGTAAAATCCGTGTGATATTCATTCATTCATAGGTTTGTATTTCATCCATCAATAGATTTATCCATGTGTTGAACGTGTTTTCAATTCATGATATTCGTGTGTAAAATGTACAAACCTTATGAATGGACGAACTTTTCATGATTTTCATTATTAATTCATGGTGTGCTAAATTTGTGATGAACTTCCAAAAGAAGTTCACCAAATGCAATGCAATGTTCCTACACCCACAATCCAACACAACTCATAAGTTCCAACTACATACAAGTAGTAAAATAACACAACAATATACAAACCCCATCCGTGCTCCTTGTTCCATGTTGTGTTCATGATCTCTTTAATATTTATTGACCAACAAACTTGTCATGAGCTAACAATTTAAGATTTAGGTCCCAATTCTTAGGAATACATGACATCCAAGAAAATGATGAACAATGCAAGGTGCCCCAACAAAGAGGAACTTGAAAAATACAACCTAACAGCCATTCTAAATGGAACATCTAGTTTCAAGAATCAACACGAAAGCACGCATTTGTGTCTTTCCACCGAGTGATGGCCTCTTCAAAATGGAAGTTATTGATTGTGTAAAATTGTGCATCAAATCAAGTGCATAGATCAAAATTGACGTGCTCCCAAGTTCCTTGTTGGACCCAAGTTAGATCCAAGTTAGTCAAACAACGGAATTGTTTGGAACTCAGGGGCCCGCTCCCAGCTCTCAACACTAAAAGGGGTAGAGGGGCGTGCTGAAGCTCCAAGATGGGACTAGGAAGAGTTAAAAGTTTTATTTACTTACTCAAACCTGCATCAAACCAACCAACAAGTTGGTTAGTTCACATTCTAGAGCACCTTTAGTGCTAGGACAAGCCATGGGCAATTCTGGACTCACAAGATTGACCATGGCCTAGACTCGGGGGAAGCCACCACTTTCCCCCATATAGTATTTTTTGCGTCTCTTCGCGACACCTACGTCCGAATGGTTTTTTGTCCCGGGACTACCAAGGAGGAGTCCCGAAACTGTTCTAGTTTGGACTCCCAGGATTTTGCGAGTTCATAACTCTTTGTTCAAACCTCCAATTGGGATGAGGTCTGAAGAAAACTTGTAGCTTTCCTTGAAAGCTTTCCAACAATGTGTTGCACTTCACTTGCACATACCCGGGTCGAGTCGATTCTCAACTTTTTAATGGTCGGGAGTCAAATTGCCAATTTAACTCCTAGCCTTTCTTTTTGCCGTAACTTGTGTTGTAGATGTCCAAATGGCTCATGAGAGGCCATTTTCGACATCTACACTTCGATAGATTTCCAATGATATAAAGAACGCCTTAAAGCGAGGTGTTTTGACCCTTGCAATCGAACTCTAAAGTTCTGGGAGTCCTGAAGGACTCCCAACTCCCCATTTTGGGAGTGTGAGTGTCATCCTCACACTCTTCCAAAAGTGGGGTTGTGACAAAAATGACAAATGTTTAACAATTATTTGAACAATGATTTTTTAATGAATGCCATTAACGAGAAACAATGTTCATCTTCCACATATTTGAGGACTTGAACACATGTTATTTCAACAAGCTTTAAGAAATTTGAAACCTTGTGATGGCAAAAGAGCTAAGCTTGGCCCATAATTAAGCGATAAGGTTCACATGATAATTTTTCTTCATGATTGCATTGTTTTTTACAACCATTATCATCTTTAAAAAAACATTGTGAATTAAAAGCATGGCCATCAAACAAAGCTTTCACTTAAATGCCATATTTTCCCATCTTGCAAGCCCCATTGTAGGTAGCTTTGGTAATAGTCAAGTGTTGATGGAAAACATTTTCATCATCAAATGGGTGATTAACCCAAAAATTTGGGTAGATCACACCTAATGGCAACTTTAATTCATGGTTTGGGAATCTATGTTGCAATTCATAGATAAAACATTTGGCATAATATGGACAACATTGTTTCACATGAGCCACCATCAAAGGGAACCAAGGGGAATTTTAAAATTAGGCACATAGGTTTAACATTGCATATTGTACGACAATGTTAGTTCATAAAATACTTAACACCAACAAATTCAATAACAAGACCTTCATGTTCTTCATTGTTTAAATTTGCACACCAACTCATTGCCATATTCTTGTTAATGAAAGTTTTAAAAACATTCAACTCATCAAAGGTTGGGTCATCAAAGGTTGTGATAAGGATCATCATAGAAATGGTGGAATTCCAATTAACAAATCTTCACATCGTCAATACAATCATACATAAAGTTGTCACAAGATTGGGCAAATTTAATATAGGTATGGACATATTCCAAAAGTGGCATAATTGCATGTGGACTCAAAACTAACTCCAAATTGCAATTTGCAAAGGAGGTTGACGCACTCCCAAGCTCCTTGATAGACTCAAATGTGAGTCTAAGGTGAAAACAACAAAAGAGTAAGGAGTTGGAGACATGCTCCCTGGCTCGCAACACTTTGGGGGGGTAAAGAGTCGTGCTCGAGCTCCGGGATGGGACTAGGAAGAATGACAAGCACTTAATCACTCACATAGACCTGCACAAAATCAAACAACAAGTTGGTTAGTGCATAGTTGGAGCACTTTTGGTGTTAGGATGAGCCATGGGCAAACTTAGACTCACAAAACTCACCACGGCCCAAACTTGGGGGAAGCCACCACCTTCCCCCTTATAATATATTATGTGCCTTTCCATGAGGCCCACATCCAAATGGCATTTTGTTTTGGGACTCCCAAGTGGGAATCCCGAAATTCCCATAGTTGGGACTCCCACAACTTTCTGGGCCTATAATTTTGTGCGAAAACCTTTGATTGAGATGAGGTCTCAAGCAAAGTTGTAGCCCTTGTCAAGAGCTTTTGAACAATATGTCACACGCCACCTACATGCAAAGAAAACAGGGTGATTCTAGACTTTTAGTGGTCGGGAATCAAATTGCCAATTTGATTATCGGCCCTCCTTTTGGCCATAACTTGTGTTTCAGATGTCCAAATGGGTCATGCAATCCCATTTTAAGCATCTATGTTCCAAGAGCTTTCCAATGATATAAAGATTTTTCAGTCCATTGAGTTTTGATCCTTTCAATCGTTCTCTGAAAATTTGAGAGCACCAAAACTCCAACTCCCAAAGTGGAAGCTCCTTTGGAAGTGTGAGGGTTCATTCCGTCACACTTTCTTACACTCCTAGAAGCATGCAGCGTGACTCCCGGGCTTCCCTTTTGGCCCGCAACCTTGCAAGCCCTTGTCTTGGTTGCGAACCCAAGGCTAGGGTTGTGACAAGGTTCAAGTTGCCATTAACAATGTTACTTCAAGGTGCACCAGCAAACATTTTCATAATTAAAAGTCAATATTGTTCCATGATGTGTTTCATAAAACAACATACTTATCCATCTTTTCTTTACATATATATATGAACACATCACACAACCTTTCAAATTCCAAAAATATCTTGAAAAGAGTAAACTATAATATTTTTTTGAAGGAGTGCTTCCAAGTGAGCCATTAAACTCAACTTCAATAAAATCAACCCAGGGTGAAAATCCTTTAAGGTGTACCACACATGACGAAAAGGGCCTAGTCTTCATTACAATTCATTTTTATCTTGTATTTTGATCCCCATAAAAAATAAAATCAAAAGTTGTCAAAATTTTCAAAAGCTTTATATTTTAGACTATTATAACTTTAGGTTCCAACATAATCATTAGTAAATGTGTCTTTACATGGTAAAAAAGGACCATGTCAAAAAGACAAAAAAAAATTACATTATGACAAGATTTTGGTACACCTTATAAAAATTACACCCACAACCAAGTTTGTTTGATGGGCAAAACAATACATTCCTATCATAAGTGGAACTGTATTCTTCTTCATTTGTGTAGTCACATTAACATTTTCACCTTGAAACACATTTTTGCCATCATAGGCCATTGATATGAGCTTCACTCCCAATAGTTCAACATTTAGACCCCCAAATGTGACCATCACATCAACTATCAAATGAAAAACATTCTCAGTAATCCCTTACACACCAACCTTTTCCACACAAATTAAAAGTGGAATCCATTTTCAACCTTGAACAAATATATAAAGGTCCAAATTCTTTAAGGTGTACCAAAAATCCTTGTCACATCATCACTTTTGTATTTTTTTTTGCATAACTTATTAATTGTTTTTCACCATCAACATGCACACAAAGTGGATGATAATGATGTTTCTAGATATAGGGTGGTTTGAGATATAATATTTCAAAAATGTAAAGAAGTTTTGTTTCATTAATGTGTATAAGAATCAAAATATAGGATAAAATTAGGGGTTGTGTTTGGGACTATTGCTTCTACTTTGTCATGGGTGGAAGTCTCTAAAGAATTTGGACCCACAAATGAATGGATGTCTAGGAGGTGTTGTAAATTGCAGTGATTTTATTTATATTACTAAATAAAAAATTTGTGGCAACAACATTCCAAGTGGAATCCAATAACAATTCATTCATGGATTTTGTTATACATAAACTTGCAAATTCACTTTAGTGGTTTTTAGGAGTGTGCTTGACCTTAAGCACCTAAAAAGTTCTTTTAGACCTTTGAAATAAGTTATTGTTCGACCCCTAGATAACAAATGACCAACATAAGCAAACTTAACAAATTTTCTTTTCTTATCTTGTGGAATTTCAACAATAACCAAATCCAAAGTGGAAGGATGCTTGAAGGTTGTGAGTATTTCTTCATTATGCGCATGCTAACATTTAAGGTTGAAGTAGAGAAAACCTAATTCAATGTTGACATTAGCAACCTTGGTTTTGTGCTTATTTGCATACTTCAACAAATGATCAAACTTTAAAACAATAAACATTTCCTTGCCTTCTAGTTTAAAGCAAATCACATAATGTACTTAGTGCACATCATTTGTAGCATCTACTATAAATTTGGCCTAAGGCAATCTTTTGACCCATGTATCTTGGAAATGCATTGATCATTCATGATTGACATCAAAAATGGGGAAGATTGGCCTAACTTGAAGATTTTTGGAAGTGGTATTGAAGGCATTGTATTGTTCTATGCACAGTGTGTAGTGTTTTTTTTCCAAACCCAAATTTAAAAAACCTATTGACAAGAACTTACATTTGCACGATGCATGATGCACACACAATAATGAACACATGTTTAATTTTTTTTACAAAACATAAAGACAAGAAAACATGCAACACCATGCAATGTGTGCATGTCTAAGTGAAAGAAAATAAAATAAACCTATTGATTTGAAATCTTGATTGTCATTTGTACATTGCTACCTCCCAATTATGAATCCCAAACCACCAATGACCACCTCCAACACAAGCTCTTGGTATCAATGTAGCCTCAAATATTTTCAAAAAGGATTAGTTCACCAAACTAATACCCTCCACAATCAAAGCACCATGGTATCACCCAAGTTCAAAACTCAACTTGAAGGTTCAAGCACAAATCCAATTTCCAAATCATACAACTCAAGCAACAAACATCTTAGAAAATCCGATTGCACAATGCAAACTTCTACAATTCTACAAGTACATAGCAACATCCATTCCATAATTTTTCTGCTACAAAACTACTAAACCCCCTACACAAAATGGCTACAAAATGAAATGAAGGAAGAGGATAAGAGAGAAAAAGCTCTTGGGTGAAGAGAGCTGGAGCGGCGATGGTGACACAACGGGTGATGTCACTACATCATTGTTTGAAACCCTAGGTATTGGTGAATTTTTCTTTAAAAAAGTTTGAAAAGAAGGCTTACATAGAGCAAGGGTAACCTTTTGGTGATTTTTAGCCACAAAAAAGAAAATGCTGGTTCCAACCCTTTCTTGACATTGTCCAGATTCTCTGAAAACAACTACTTGTTTTGCTCATTTGGGATTTTTAGCCCCAAAAAAGAAAATTGGTTCCAACCCTTTCTTGAACATGAACCAGATTCTCTGAAAACAACTTGTGGTTTTGCTCATTTGGGATGTTGATTATGAGACTTTTAAGATCTGGTGTAACATATCCCGTAGGAAAGGATGTGGATGGCAGGATGTTAAATACCCCTTACAAACTTGGGGATGTGGATGCATCACATGCTGCACTTTTGGTGTGCAGACGCTGTAATCCTTCTCCTCAACAGGAAATACAAACATTACAGAAGGTAAAATGGAAACTGAATCATTCCCATGCAGGAGAACCATGTTAGGCCATCCTCGTGTCAGAAGATTGCGCTTAGGAAATTTGGCTGGTTAAATTGTAAAGCTCCTTATAAAATATCTCAAGCCACACCACACCCCCTATTTGGGCCCCTAGTAGACTTTACCACATCCAACATACACTCTTCTTAATCATCTGTGCCATCCCCACCCATAAACATTAAAAAGTAATGACCTGGGCCAATCATTATAGCTGGCCAATAGGAAAGAGCCTTTTTATTTAACTTGCGGTCTTGGAGGACATTGTCTCCTGACAGACCATATTTACAGGCCCAAACTGTGTTTCGCACTATTTGATTGCTAGAGACTTCATCCAAAATATTATTATAGTATGTTGTGACATATTAATTAGTTGTGGGGACCCCAAAGTTAATTCCTTTTTCTTTTGTGATCAAAATCTTTGATTGGCCCATCACCAAATTTTCTGTAACTATGAGCAGTTCTCAATAGAAGCACCAAATTGAAGCGTGCTTAAACAAAATGACACAAGTAGAGACATTTGAGGAAGAGGACTCAAGGAGGATTAGGAAAAAAAGAAGCTCCATCAAATATCATTCATTTCATTAAGACAGTAATGATGAAGGCCTTGGGTGAACCAGCACCCACACCAGTTCCATGGTAAAAACCTCAAAATCCATTTAAATTGATTTTATACATTGCAGATATGGCACGATCACACTAAATCACGGTGGCAGAGTCCAAATCTAACATTTTTTGGATTTAATATGACCATGAAGAGGCCCCACTAAAACAAAAGTGAAGGTACCAGTGTGGGTGCTCATTCACCCTCGCCAGTAATGAAGCCGCTGCTTTTACCAATCAAATACCATTCACTACTCTAAGGCAACAGTGAGGTGACTCCTTGCTTCATCCTCTCCTAAGGCAAGGAACCAAAAAATATTGTCACAAATATTATTAACCTTTCCAAGTGCCTGTTCAGCAATCTCATTGACTATTAGAAATTTGTATTTATCACACTATTTGCGACTATTTTTTACTTGGGTTAATGACAGGGGGTGGGAGTATAGGCGTATATTGTACAGGCCAGTAAATTTGAGTGCTTGTGGGTGAACATATTATAATTCTGGAAAAGTTGCAACGTGCATAAGTCAGACAATTAATATTTCATGTAAATTACCCATTCTGGTGGGGGACCAGCTCTTTGGGGGTTCTGAACCCGAGGATTCATAAGTAATACAGCTGCACCCACTTGAACGTCCTGGTGAAACATGTGATAGTCACTCAAGCTTACTGGCTGGACAGTGGGTACTCCTTCTTGGAAGAAGAACAACACTGGGTTTTGCTGTCAAACTCTGGTGGCTTTTACAGTTGCTAGGTTTGACCACGTTCTGCTTTCTATTTGAAAAAGTTGTCTAAAAATAATTTGGTGTCCAACTCTTGCATTCATTTTTTGTTTTCTTCTTCAATCGAGTCATAAGTTTACTCCACAGCTTCAGAGGATAAATGTCAGTGTCCATAGGGCAGCAGAGACCACTTGTCTACTATTACTTTCTGGCTTCTCAACTAGTCAACTTACCCACCAAAAAAACACTGAACACTTACTTTCTGGTCAAGGATGCAGGTTCCAACTCTGCAATAGACCTCCAATTTTTCAAAAATTTCCAGGCCAACAATTAATCCTCAAACCATATTTCCAGTCCAGTGGGACTCAGGAGTTTGTGTTTTTGGGGGCTCACACAAATGGACCTAAGGGAGCCATTTTCACTTTAGTATTGGGCAACGTTCATGTGAATTTTTTAAATTGTTCATTGGTTCATAATGCCTTGTGCTCTTGCTTTGGGTTTACAGTAGGGTAGTTTGAGGCAACAGCCCAAGCAAATGGCATTGGATAAAAAACCCACATGAAATCTTACATGGCCAAAGTACATAAATAATATGCTTCCTTATGCTGTCTCATAAATTTGGATCAATACCCTAGTATCTCGGCCAATTCGACACTAATTATATTATTTTCAAATTTTATTTCTTCCAAATCAAAAAATATTGTGAAGGATAATAGTGAATATTTAGGAATACTCCTTTTGTTGAAATGAAAATTTCAAAATTAATTAATTATTCAACAGACATGTGTTGAAATGGCCAAGGTACTATGGTATTTGGAAACGTAATGTGCTTCTATTCGTGTGAATATAAAACCTATGTAAGGGGTTACATAGGGGCCTATTCATGGTGTTACATAAAAGCTACCTAGGGAATTTCATAAATTAGGGGATATTTAAAGGCTATTTGAATGTTTATTTAAGGAGCTACATAGGCTTACATAGGGGATATGAATTAATTTTAAGTAGCCCTTTATGTAGGCCTTATGTAACCTTTGTTTGCATTAATATGAACGAACTATAAATTATTTGTTAAATACCTTCTAGGTATCCCTTAACCTAAAAAATCCCTCATTAGTTTTTTATGTAGGTTCTATCTATTCCCTTAAGTAGGCTTTAGTTATCCCATAACCTAGGTAGGCCCCTAAGTATCTTTCTAGGTAGTCCTCACCTAACCCTATAGGTAAGCCTTATATAGCCCTTTATGTAGGCTTTTGATAATCCTAGGTAGCCCCTTAGGCAAGCCTTATGTAGCCTCTTCAGTAGCCTTTAAATATCCCATCACCTAGTTAGGTCTTTAAATGTTTCCTTGGATTCCCTACCTAGGTTTTTGGTAACCTCTTTAAAATCTATTCATACTTGACAATAACACAATCAATAAGCCTACAAATAGTTAACAATGTTCAAATTTGGGCACATTTAGTGACAAGTAAATGACATGTCTATTGATGTGGCCACTTAACACTGACACTATTTTTTATAATTAGTAGAGGTATTTAGGCTAATGAACTTGAATTTAAAATCTTTCAATGTTGTAGATTAAAGGTTTTAACATAGTTGTGAAGTTATCATCCAATAATTCAATGTAGTAAACTATTGTCAAGCGCTAAAACTTTAGTGCCACATTTTAGTGAAACTTCCATCAATGTGAATATATGTGTGAAACTTCCATTGTCATACACATCTCTATGAAACTTCAATTTTCACATGCATTTATGTGATACTTCCATTGCCACACACATTTCTGCAATACTTCCATTGTCACACCCATTTTTATGAACATGCACATCTTCACAAAACCTCCATTGCTATGAAAATATCTACAAGTCCTCCATGCCATGAACATCTATGTAAGACTAACTCCATCATTGTGAGCTTCATTATGAACATTATTATAGATGTAGAAATGCTCACAAGAATGGGACAAACTTCACCTACAATAACAATTCAATGAAGATTGTTCCAATGTTGTCAAATCCTTTCAAGGATAAAGAAATATGAATGTTCCACTACATTTGAAGGACCTACAAGCTCTTAGAGATGGAATTTACAACTAGCCAAGAGATAATAATAAGAACATTTCCTTATAACTTGTTCATTGATGCAAGAATTGTGTGGAGATGATTTTGTTCTGGAGGAGCCCAACAATTCAACCAAGGTACAAATTTGACATTCAATCCAATTGATAATGTGATCAACTTGATAAATTTTCACAATTATTCAAACCAAATCCATCACAAAATGCCTAACAATCATCAATCTTGGTGATTTGGATTTTACAACACATGTCAAAGGAAATAAATAATCAATAATAGCTCCAAGGAACATAGGAAGGAAAAGGAAATGGTTGTCAATCTTCAAGCTTGTCATTGAGGTCACATACAAGAACATCAAAGTTCTTATGGATGTGATGGACAACATCAATTCAATTTAGCTTGACATTGACAAGGGTAAACAACTAAACTTCAAGGAACATTTACATTACTTGAAGGAAAGGGATATGAAGGTTCATAAAATGACTAAGAATATGGTAAGCATGCTATCAAACCTCATCATAGCAATGTGCCATGCATTCATCAAGACCAAAATTTGTTACCATTACCAATAAACCTATTTGATTATTTGTCTAATGAATAACCATATCAACCAATTGTTGAATAGTCAGAACATAACTGTACAATGACAATGTAAATTAAAAATACAACAACAAATCCAATTTCAATAAAATAATTCATATAACAATAGTAGTAGTTATGAGGGTACTTGTATAAGGAACATGCACGCCCAATTCATGCATTAGTAACAACATTTCAATTCATACACATGAGGTTCTTTTCTTTTTATATTAGTAATTCAATTCATACATTAGTAGAAGCTCAATTCCATACATGTGAAGATCACAATTTCAATCTAACAACTCACACAACAACTCCATTGATGCAATTCTTGATTGTAGTCATACAACATTTGAAAATTGAACTTGTGAAAGTTCAAAAAATGTTTCAATTCAATTGCATGTTCATTTTATAAGTGATTTACTATTTTCTAGATATGCTTCAAGGAAAAGTCTTTGGTTATGTCCTGAAATTCCACTACCTTTTAAAAGAAGTTATGGCTCCATAGTTTTTGTTTACTAATTTTCCACCTCCAATTGAAACATCAAGGCATCCACATCAACATCCCTCCCATTAAGGATTAGATTGTAAACCATACAACGACAAATAACAATGTCAAGTATGAAGTTGATTAAAAGGTTGTTTTTCAATAATAGTTTTTAAAATTTCTTTTTCAAAATCCCAAATGCATTTTCAACAACACACCTACTCTTAGAAAGGTGTCTGTTGAAAAAAAATTCCAAAATGGTATGCTTCACATTAACATTTTGTTTATGGGGGATCATGAACTAGGGTAGCAGAGGATAACTTTTATGGCCCAGGATCTAAGGTTGAATTCTATTTTATGAGTTGGCCTTTGGTAAGGGTTAGATAGTTGTATAGTCCTTAAGTCATTTATAGATCCCAACATACCTACAAACACATTTTGGAAATGTTCTCATGGTTGACAACAACTTGTAATTGCATATTGTGACCTTTTGACTTGTAGGAAAAAAATTGGTTGCACATGTAGCTTCGAGTTTTTGAATGTGAATTTGAGTGTAATCAATTGCACCATAGATTAAAGGTAGACCACATATGTTTTTGAATCCTACCATGACTTGAACTAGGTTTTTGCCTTGTTGTCATTTTGTTTTTGACTTTTGAAAACAATGTTCACAACAAAGGCAAATTTTTGTAACACCATGTTCATAGAAAATTTCCCAATCACAAACATTTCACTGCATTGTAAATAATCTATTCCACAAGAGGATTAGTATAGGGAACATGCAACACAAATTACACATCTATATATATTTTGTTTATTTTGACTAAAATAGTAAAAAAAATGTCATTGTCAGTTAAAATTTCAACTATTTTAGTTGACAAAAGACAATTTGAAAAAACATGTTTTTCTAATATTTCCATTAAAAGTTTCAACTTTTCTGTTAATTACAAAACCACCTATTCAGTCATTTGGAAATTTTTTACCCACCTTTTGTTTTCATATTTAGTGTCATTAAGACGTGCGAATACCATGTCATATTTTGAGCTTTCACTTAGTCACCTTTTTCATTATTCATCTATAATTTGAAGCTACATGAAATTTGATATTGATGTACAACAACATTATCATGGTTTCAAACACCAATCTACGATCAAACTCCCAAAATGTTTCCATGAAGTTAGTCATCATTTTGTCATCTTTTAAATTAAAACAAAACAATAACAAGAAAAATTGGAAACAATTGCATTGTGATTACAAAACGTGAAAACATGTGAAAAACAACACAAAAAAATGCAACAAAATTGAAAATAGAAAGAAAGTCACAAATTAAAAAGGTGAGAAGAGAAGAACAAAAACCAAAGGAGTCAATGAAGGAATGAAAGGAGAGGAGAGGAAATATGAGAGAAGAAATGGAGATGGTGATATTAACTAAAAACTAAACAACCTAAATGTAGTTTAGATTTCAATGGTTACCTTACCTACCTACTAATGAAAAGGCAACCATGTGTGGACAACAATTGCCTAACTATGATGAGCCTAGGTCTAGGTTTATTACTTTATAAGTACCTATGTTGTAAAAAGGGCTGTAGCCATAACATTGCCTTAACTTTGGGCCTTTAATGCCATTCCCTTACCTATAGGTTTGAATGGACTATAAGTAGTCCTTAGATATCCCATAACCTAACTAAACCCTTAGTGTTTCCCTAGATGGTCATTGAGTAGGCTTTAAGAAGACTTTTATGTAATCTTTGGGTATCCCTTAACTTAAGGAATCTCAACCTAACCCTTTAGGTAGGCCTTGTATAATCCCCTAAGTCCCCTTTAAGTACATAAAGGACTCCAAGTGAACATTTTGATGTGGGCAAAACATAAGAAGCAAGAAAAAACTCAAATAATCTCAGGTGGGTGGAGGAGAAATTTGAGATTCCTCCTCTATGATTTTCTGTTGGCATAGTCCCATCTTGCATTTTGATTGTTGTCCCCAGTTTCAGGAAACCATGGTTTTGTTGGGTGTTTACTGTCTTCCAAATATTATTGCCTTCCATTGTGAAATTAAAAATAATTCATGAAAAGTTTCTTCCAATCAAATGTTCATATGATTGAATATCTAGATTGTATGAAATTTGAATCATTAACAAATAATATTATATAATATTTGATTATATCCAATGAAAATTGCATGTATATTAACACATTTAATAGACATAATACCAACATAATTTTCAAAATTGGCATTACTTTTTATCACTTCAATCAAAGCTACTCATGATTTGATGCCCACCATATTAATTAGTTTCAAGTACAGTATCACATTGCTACAAATGTTGGTCTTCCAAAAAGACCTTATTGGTTGGAGATGTCTTAAGGCTGTGACCGGCGTTGGGGTCAAGTACACAGTTAGGAACTGTTTATTCTGATTTTGGTTCGTGAAAATCACTCTGAAATTGGGTCTGATTTTCAGAACCCACCTTTTTTTGTTTTGAAGAACTGGACCCAGAACTGAATTCTAGGTTCCATTGTGGTGTGGAATCAGAACTAGAACTGTTCTAATGTATGCTTTGGAACTGGAACTGGAGGTTCTTAATAAAAGTTAAGGACAGCCCAACACTGGTTGTGACCAAAAGAAGCTTTGCAATGTACAAAACATGTATATACGATATCTTTAGTATCCTAATTTTCCATATGCATATGGAAACCAATCTCATGTGCCCAAATGCCAACTTACAATATACAACTTAGTGTTATTCGTTTGGTGAAATTTTACCAAATGATGATTTTTTTCAAAATGGAAAAAAAGGTTTGCTTCTAAAGACTTGAATTTTTTTTTTGGGAAAATCATTTACAAAATTTTGTGAATATGCTTCCTAGAAAAAAGGACAGATATTACACCTAATCCTTAAGAGTGGGAGTGCTCTTAAGCATGTAAGATCTTACACCTACTAATAGATTTATAGGTGTAAGATCCCTTATGGAGTAAGCATAAACACCATCCTCTCTTATGCCTCATAATCTATCTATGTTTAAGTTATCATTATGTTCATCTTGTGCTTTACCATGGGTACAGCTTGTGGGTGGAGGAAATCCCAAAATGTAGGGCCAGACTAGGCTATTGCCCCCTCCTAGGAGGAACCATGTTTTGGGAATGCCCACATTCTAGGGCACTATCCTACACATACTATAATGTCTACATTTAAAATTATCAAATAATCATTTCAGTTTTGACATACAGTATGTGTATAGTGATGTGTACATCCTAGCATACAGTATGTGTACAATTAAAATTTTGAAATAATCATCTCAGTTTTGACATTTTTCAAATTATTATTTTTTTATGATCTACAACAGTCTAGTTACTAACAGTCTAGCATGTTATGAGTATGAAATTATTCAAATCGTAGCTTGCAATCTTTTTTCAAGATTTTTTCAACAGGTTTTCCACACTTTAACTTCATATTTTCACAAAACATCATTTCAAAATTTTTAAAGCATTGTTTAATGATGAAACTGATTTTGGGGTAAGGTATATCTTTTGGTAGCGCATCTTAGCAAAATCTCACAAATGTGATGTGCTCAACTTCCAGGGAAGTACCTCCTGTGCACATATGACAGGATGCTTGACAAATTGGAACAGGTTGTTGGGAGTTGAGTTGTGGATAAAATCTGGAGAATTGTAAGCGGCTAAAAGAGTGTTTGGGAAATAGAGCAAAGTTGAGGCAGGGGGGGGGGCCAGGGGTGCGGAGTGTTTAGCATCTTCCCCAGCAAAGGATTTGGCTCTTGCCTCTACTTAAGAACCTTAGACTGTTCAATCCCAAATCCCATCTCTGCTGTTTTAGAATTGACAGAGATGCCCCTAAAAGGGTGTGAAAAATCTTGTACAATTTGTGACTTGTGATTGGTTTTGCTTCTTTTCTGTGAGTTGTAGGTCATCACGGCCCGGCTGGTTTGCACCCAGTGACCAGAGAACATGTGGGGCCAAACACACACATTCCGATGTCACTTTCTTTGTTGTTGTTTTTGTCAATTGTAAGAAGTTCTTTCTAAGATATTTGAGCTTCCAAAGGGTACCCTAAATAGTACCCTTTGGAGAAAAATCTTGAAATCCAAAATTTGTTCCAAGGTTATATACTTGAGGTATTTCATTTTGTTAGTTTTTCCTTGTTTTCAATTGTGGGTGGTTTTTCTTGTTAGTGATATTTTTGGGGAGCAGGGTGGCTTAAGTTGTAGGGGAGGTTCTTGTACAAGTGCGTTCTCCTAAGGGAGGGGCACTCAAGGGACTGAGCCTGAGGGTGTTCCCGAACCTTAGGAGAACACATGAACCTCCCCTTACTTAAACAACTCTCTTTTTTCTCATTTGGTAGAAAAGAAATATTTCCATGAGAACATGGGAATCTTATATATAAAGGCAACATGTCCGTCTGTTATTACCTTCTTTTATTTATTGTCTGTCTGAAGTTACCTTCTTTTACCTTATTTAAATACCCATTCCCTGTGTAACTTCCTCCTCCTGTCCCTGGCAGCAAAAGGAAAATTCGAAATAGGGCAGGGCAGGGCGTCCAGAGCAGTAAAAAATAAAGAGTAAAAAATAAGAAAAAATAAAAAACAGTGGCCGAAGGTTACAGGCACCCACGGGGGACTTCACAATGGCCTTCGGCCACGGGCACCCACTAGTGTATAAAATTGGGGGAGCTCCTTTGGCATAACACCCTAGGGTTCTTTTGCTGGGGGAGATCCCTCAAATTATACATAGAAATAAAAAGGGAGTTGTTTACTTTATCTTTGCCCTTTGGATCCCTCTTCTAATTATCGTCTCTGGATTTTGATTGCAATGAAAAGCTTGTGATTTTGTTTCAGGCATATACATCTATGAACTAGACATTACAAAACAAAATGCACTGAAATTGCATGCTGTGTTCATTGATAGAAACACAAAGCACAATTGGTTTAGTTGTTGCACACACCCAACCCTGAAAGGCAAATCGAGCAAGATAACCAAGGCATTTGGCACTTCTAAGAATACTCATCACTTGCCAAGCATCAGTTTTATGATGTCATATATCATAGAAAGGGATAGCTTCAGCACAGGTCCACCCAACGATTAATTAATTTTGAAGATTCCACTTCGAAAATAGAATATTTCAAAAGATTCTTCAATTTCCTTCACAAAAATTTGTTCTTTGACAAAAATAATAGAAAGAAATTTCAGCATTTCTAAAATAATATAACTGTGTGCTGAAGCTGTCAAGATACTATGGTAACTTACAATTAATCTCTCATAATCACTTCAATTTCCCATGCACATGTTAAGGACATGCATCGTTAAGCAATATTCTTGTCATCAAATCCTTTTAACACAATTGACATTTCGTTGCCCACACTCATTAGTTCTGCTCATAGTTCATAGATAGAATTTGACAATTGTCACAACATATTTTTGCTCTTTCTTGACATTTCCTACAAACTACAAAATGGGGGATATCAAAGAAGTAAAGGAGCATCACTGCTACCACCTAGTATGTCAAAATGATTCATACTTGTTACAACATTCCAAAGGAGTTCATTATAGTCCTATCACTCATAATGATAGACAACAGCTATGTTTGAAGCAGCCAAGCCAATGCTACATATGACAAATAAAAGCCCCTTAGGATGAAAAGCAACATTAATAAGATGGATGACCAGCTATGAAGCTTCAATGTGATGAATATTTACTGAGGCCTCTTAATAGAAAAAAACAGACACTAATGACAAAAGAAAGAAACTCTCAAATAAGTTCAACCATAGGACGATGTTTTTTTGTTTTTGTTTTTAAAAAAGGCTGATGATTCCTACCCTTGATATCAATCAAATCACCTTCAGCACTTATTGTCAATAAACACAAGCCTTGAATTGATTAGATAGGCTCTTCAATAGCCATGAATTCCTTTAATGGGTAAGTGTAAAGCCCAGGAATGACTAAATAACTAATGTTGCATAACCCTTACCATGTGAAAAGAGGCTTTCAGTCATCTTAGTGTCATACATATAATTGAACCAACACATTTATTGAATTGAATCTTATCTTGAGTTGTAAATTTCCATAGCTCCCCCCCATGGTCCGTCAATCCGTCTTGTCCAAAGACAAGCCAAATTCCAATGATTGGCCAATTGCTATCCAAGCCATACCCCAATTGCATTTATTTAAAGGCCTTGATAAAGAAGGTGATAGATGTTGATTAAGATGTGTGTGGATGGGATTGTGTTCCCCTGCCATGTACCAATGCACCGTCCATTGGAAACCTTTTATGACTCAGTTCTGGTTCAGTTGTGAACGAACAAACTGATAAGTTTGTTACTTGCCCTGTAAACACTCCTGCTCCCCTGTTCCCTACCTGGCCGATTGGGTATCATAGGCAAGGAAGTAGGGATTATAAGCGATTACCAACTGGCCATCATCAACAATAAGAATTAGCCAAATCTGGCTATAATTCAGATCTGAAAGTAAAATCAAATTTAAGAATCCTTTTATATTTTTAACTACTTGCTGGAACCTGTTGTAAAATCTGGTGAATGAGGGTCACTTTTTTTGACAAAAATCTTTTGAATGTGTCAATATATACATATATGCAGATAAATACATATCACACACACACACACACACACACACAAACAATTAGAATATCTTTCTAATACTCCAGCTAACCTTGTATGCAAGGGGTTTAGAAAATTGTGATGATGGAGCATGGGAAATTCACCACTCTCTGCCCTCGTTGGTAACCACATGTTGTATGGGTATTTCTTAAAAAATACACTAGCCAAGTTCTAGAGACCAAAAATTTGAAGACTGGGCTCTTGGGAACGAAATTTTAGCCTGGATCTAACCATTTCAATGCAGGACCAAGGAAATTGCAGGGTTTCTTTTTGGTTGAAAAATTGCTAATTACAAGGAACCAGGTTCAGGTGCATCAACCCTAAATTGGAGATGCTACTTGTCACTATAGTACAGTTCGTACTTCTTGAACTAATATCCTCTGTGTTTGCTGTGTACTCTCTGTCACCTCATTGAAAATTCTTCCTAACCTACTCATTTTGAGAAAGTAGAACTCATTGGAGTTTATTGTAAACAGATTTGAGTAAACTAGCACATACACTGGTACCATGGTAAAACTCAAAAACCCCAAAACATCTGAAATTGAACTTGGGAGGCACCACATCTAATTAATAGGAGAGGTGAATAGGAGAGGTTTCCAACTTATTATGTTACTAAAAAAAATGGGTTGCTTATTCCATGCTTCTCTTAAATTAGTGAGCGCGTGCACCCACAGTAGTTTAAAAAAAAATATATATATAAATAATTCTCTTAGAAGGAGCCATTTGATTGGCCCATCACCAATATTTTTGGAATATGGGGAACTCCCCAACATAGAAGCCTAAATAACACTTCCCTCCCCCAAAATAGAAACAAGTTTGTCATGCTCTCCTTCCCAGTCTTGAGCCCCCACCAGTCTCCGCCCCAGGCAGCCTCTATCGCCTTTACAAGTTATATACATGCAAGTTGAACCGTGGCCAAACAATATGGGATTAAGAATGAGGTATTATTGGGAACCTCTTAGGGAATGCATTGAGAACTTGAGGAACATTTTGGGAATCTGATGGGGACAAATTGGGAACATACATTAAAAAAAACCCCTGCCCCCCTCCTCTTGCAAAACCTGAAAGCAAAAAAACTAAACTGCCCAAAGCCTTCTCATTGGCTACATGAAATTTCTATTTCCACAACAGTTTGTCACCATTTTCAACCTGGACTAATACCCCATCATAAACTGGGGGCACTTATTCAAGTTTCAATTCATTAGATTGGGGGGGGGCGGGGGGTACTGCCCATGTTCTTTTTTCTTTTTTTTCGGGTTGCAATGAGCCATTTTGATTGGCCCATCACAAAGACACTATACTATGGAGGCTCCCCAAACTAGAAGTTTCTATTGGAGGATGGAGTGCCTTCCCCTTGGATAAGAAAGAGAAGAACTTTGGGCAAAGTATATGGGATAAAAGTGTGAGAACATATTGGGGAACATGTTGGGAGCTTGGGAAACCCCTTGGAAACAGAAAATATATATATATTCCTCTCCCCCCAACCCAAAAGAAAAATAAATTGGCCCTCCTCTCTCTATGTTGAGCCTATTTGTGATAGTTTTTAAAGTGGGCTAATGGAAAGCATGAGGAGTGGGTGTCCAAATTAGTCCAAATATTAGCATTTCACTCAAGAAAAATAACCTCAGGGTTCAAAGTAACACATGGTGAACATACCTCAAAATGGGGGCGGCTCGGGAGAACCAGCACCCATGGTGGTACCTTTACATTTTTGAATGAGGCCTCTTAGGGGCCAGATGAAGCCCAAAAGATGTCAGATAAAAAGGAGACCCTCATTTAGTCAAGGTGTGGCATATTTGTAATATTTAGAAATAAATTAAATGAATTTTGTGCTTTTACCACAGTACCAACATGAGTGCTAGTTCACCCAAGGCAAAATGGGGGGAGCAAATGAAAACTAGCTCTGCCCCCTTATAGCAATAGTTAAATAGGGAAATGTTCCATGAAGATGATAAAAAGGAACTCATATTCACAGCATAGAGGATCTTCACACATAAGTAAAATGACCTGTACATAAGCTATGATGATGACTTTTGGGAGTTCATCCTTAGTTTTGAGGATAATTCTTGCTTTTTATAGAAGTTACTGATAGCTCAAAAGGGAGGGTGAGTGAGTACAATAAGAACCAGAGTCTGGGCCCAAGCAAAGATTGTTTTAAGGATAGCTTAAATTTTTTGAACCAAGAACAATTGTTATATAGTGTGAAACTCAGTTTTGGACTATACAATGTGCCTGGAATACACTGCCCTCCAAGAGCGCCAGTAAAAGGAATGAACTGTTGTTCTTGGCTAGCAATCACGATTAGTCCAGATTTTATAGTCTCTCAGTTTATAGTGTTCAGTTTTTCATGTTCATGAGGGGGAATTATCTATGTAGAGGAATATAACCCCCGATTTGGGCCAATTCATAGAGGCCCAGATGAGGGCTGTGAGTGGAGACACTGCAACACATGGTGAACATTGAATGTACCTCAAAATTGGAGTCAAGTATTGTGAGACGCTAAACGGCCCCCGGAGTGAACAAAGCATGAACAAAAGTGGTGATTGGTTAAAAATCTCAGGAAAAAGGAAACATTTCACTGCTCTAATTACTTTGTCATCGGGCAGTTCTATTAGTGTGCACAGAGAGCAAGGCTTTTTTACATGCTGCTAAAGTGGGCCCACTTGCTAACCAAAGAGGGCTATATACAGTTACAAGACATGCTCTCTTGTGCAGATGCTTGTCTCAAAAATCAATGAACTTTAGCAGAAAAAGAGCAGGCAACCAGGCATATATGGTGACACTAATATCCCAGTACCTTGGCAGCGTTGTCACTAATTATATTATTTGTAAAAATGTTGAAATTTTCGAAAATTCTTTTTTGCTCCCTTAGAGTCCAAAATTTATGAGGGAAAATAAAAACTCTTTTGAAAGATTCAGGAATATTCTATTTTTCAACAGGAAATCTTCAAAATTAATTTGTTATTCCACAAACATGTGTTGAATCTGGCCCTGTACTATGAAAGTCATCCCAGAGGAAAACTCTGAGGATCAGGCTTCTGGGCACTAGATCTCTGTGCTATATCTTTCTCTGATCACCTGAAGGTCCCTGAACAAAAACAGTTTGGATCTTCAAAAAGCTTTGTTTTCTGGCCTATTGCTTCAGAAACACAATCTGCACATACAGGTACTGGGTATCTTATATAAAAAGCTGAGCAAGTTTACCATCACTAGACACAGGCAATAGCATCACCAGACAAAAGGAAATAGCATCACACTAACTATAAACACAAGTGCTGGTGTACCTGCAAATATGGCATTCCCAAATTCCCCGCTGGTGATACCCATTTGTAGCATGATGCAAAGAGTATTGCACAGTTTACATGTGGACCCTTTGTTTCTCATTCTGGATTTGTCTTAAATCTTGCGGCAATTTGCTTTTTGGTTTATTTCGGAACCTTTATTACTCCAAGACTTCTCTGGAAAACTAATTGTCTGCACAGTCTTCCAGAGATCCCCATGGCTTGAAAGGGAGAGTTTATTGCTGATATATCTGACTTTCTGATACTTTGGGGACCAGTGTTTTTTCTTAAAGATGTTTTGCTTTTAGCCAAAGTGGTGATCATCCCTGGGAAGATTTAGCCAAATCTGGCTATAAACCATATATGAAGAGTAAAACTTTAATTATCTTTTTATATTTTTGGCTACACACTTGGGGAATTGTTGCCTAACTTTGTAAATTTTTTTAAGCACTAAAGTAGATGAGTGTTCATTCATTGGAAGTGTTGGATTTGACTCATTCTAACTTCACGATAAGAGATAGTTAAGATGTAGTTCTTTGTTGTGATTTGATTGTATCGGTAACGCCTCATTGTTCTTTCTTGCAAGCACTCAAAGTTTTACCATAGCTTTGGGCAAGAGCTGCCTCCTTTCGATTGGTGCATTCTGAATGCTTGATCTCCTTCAGATGTTTATTGTTCTTTTCACTATGAACTTAAAAGCCAATGATGCATTTTCAGTATCTCTTAATATGTGCATAGATCCATGAAGAAATATGTTCAACGCTCTTTTCATAATGAAGATTACCTCCCAAAGGCTTAGGCTTATAGGGGTTAACATTTGGTTTCACATTGGCAACCCATTGTATTAGAAATAAGTCCAATATAAAGGTAAGAAAATAAGTGACTACTAGGTAAGTGGATGGTTTACACATAGGCATGAGCTGTCCTTACTACCTACCTACTAACAACCTGCTTAGTAGGTACAAAGTAGCTGGAACCCAACAGAAAACCCTACCTACTTAGGTAACCATGGTGGTTAGCTACAAAACTGGAACCCAACAGAAAACTGTTTCCTGATACTTACCATCCATCCTTCATGGTGGGACCAAATGAAATGTATATAGTTTGGTGGTCTCTCCTATACAGGCACAGCCCATAAATGCATATGTTTGCAAGTGGTTGGTTATATATTCCTGGAAGTTACAATAACTTAGTACCCCTTTTGGTCCTGACTCCTTATGGAAGCCGTTGTATACATAATACATATGAATAAAATATACTTAGACAACCCTGGGAAAAAGCACCTGTATCAAGTTATATGTAGCACAATAAAGAATAGCACAAATTTTTGTACAAACTCTCCTTCATGTCAATGAAATCAATTTGGAAAGGTTAGAGTACTAAACAAAAAATGAATGGCAATAAATTTTGTTTATAAGTTGAATCTAATAAGTTGGTTATTGCTAGATTGTTGGAGAAATATTTTTCAGTTTTCGAGAAAGACTTTGATTGGGATGAATAGATTGGGATATGATTTGACTACACTTCTCAAACTTAATAGAGAGGTAGATTTAAAACCAATCTATTTAAGTCAAGTGATGGGCCATGCCATGACCCATGTGAGAAATAATGTGATAAAAATATTTAACTGCATTAGCTAAATCAGTCACAAGACTTTGAAGTAGGAACTCGACATGAAGGGTTTTCTCATTTTTCGAGAAAGACTTTGATTGGAATGAATGGATTCGGATATGATTTGACGAAAACTTCTGAAACCCAATAGATAATGGGTAGTTTTAAAACCATTATATTTAAGGTCAAGCAAATTATGCGAGAATAAGGAGATGAAATGTATTTAAGAGCATTAGCCAAATCAATCACAAGACTTTGAAGTCTGAACCACACATTAAGGGGTTTTTCATTTTTCGAGAAAGACTTTGATTGGGATAATGGATTGGGATATGATTCACTAATTTTTTTGAAACCCAATAAAGAGTGGGTAGATTTTAAACCAATATATTTAAAGGTCAAGCACTGGCTTATGTGAGGATAATGAGATAAAAGTATTTGAGAGCATTACCTAGCCAAATCAATCACAAGACTTTGAAGTTGGACGTTTGGAATGAATATGTTTGTTCAAATCACACTCTTCTTGTTTATGGAACAAAATGCACTTGGATTAAGTGATACCAGTTTTCAGGACCATCCTATACCCATCAAGGATCAAACCAGCAGAAAATAACTTTGAACTTGAAATTTGGTACTCACTCAATCTGGATGTTGGTGTGACTTCATTAATGCCAATAGTATTGCGCCTCAAAAAAGAGCTTTGAAGGCCATGGCAAACAATAACTGTATTACATCATCATTGATGGCTATAAGGCAACAGGAGATTTCATTGATGTGAAAGATGGTATTTCAAAGTGAGTAAAACTATTTTGAAATCAAGGAACTACTTGGCCTCATAGTGCACATTGCTCAATGTTTCATACACAGTACATATATGTCCATTTGGAATGCATTACAAACACACACACACACACACATATATAATGCGGAGCCTGGCTAGGTGACTGAACACTTAGTGTATTCTTGAACATTAATTTGTTGCTTTTGAGCTCAAAGAGGTATTGTAGACTTCCACTTGACACATTCATAATCTTGAACATTGTTAAAAAAGGACAAGAAATGAGGAAAATATGAGTTGTTGTTTGATGATAAGTAAATGTTCGATGATGGGGATGCTCACCTTCCTACAATGCAATGTCAGAGAAGGCATCACTTTGTGCTTGAGTTATTCAGCCTATCATAGGCTATAATATATAGGATCAATTTTCCTATTCTTTCATTCAAGGTCTTCCTCATGCATTTGTTGGGAAAATATCTAGTGTTGGTCCAATATCAAGTATCAACTTTTGAACTCACTGGCCTGGTCTCGCTTAGGGTATTTTTTAATATTTTCATAACAGCTTGGTCTCAGCACTGAATCCTTCTAAGACTTGGTCGTAGACTCCTAGTGTTGGGTCCAAAACTGATTTTTGCCTCCTAGGAAGAAGGCATAAGCCTGGTATTGGTGTAGGGCAGGTGTATACCAGGTATTATTACCTCAGGTCCTTACCAGTTTTGTGCAGGTACCCACTTTGACCACCAGTAGTTCCAGTCTTGTCGTCTCCTAAGAACCAAATTTGAACCAGGACTGATTTTCAGAACCAGAATAAGAATCTATATATATATATATATAATATGGAACAGGAACTAAAATTGGAATCAAGACATTTTTAAAGAAAATTAGAGGGATCAAATCAGCAATTAACTGCCTGTTCCAGTCTCAATCAGTAAGAATGGGATTCAAACCTGACTTATTATCAGAACTGAAACCGGAACCAAGTCAATTCCAATTTATTTTTCATAACTGGAATTGGAGGTTCTTTGTATCAAACCTGACTGATTATCAGAACTGGAACTGGAACCAAGTCAAGTCCAATTTATTTTTTGGAACTGGAATTGGAGGTTCTTTGTAAATGGACAAAAAATCCCCGACACTAGTCCCTATACCAAGTTGGTACTGTGGCAATACCAGCTTGGTAGGGTCCTTGATACCAGGCGTATTGTATGTACCAGTCCAACATTCAACATTGTCTGAAACCTAGGCCAATCACTTTACAGTCTGGAATAGCCTAGGAATCATGGTCCACGAAACTTGCAAGTAACACATAGTAGCCTAGGCCTTGGCAAAGAATTCATCAAATTTCTTTTGAGAATTGATTATATCCAGCCTTTTTTCTTACAAGAAAAATTTCGCCAAAAAGTGAAAATTAAAATTAAAATCATTTTCAGAAATGAAGTGATTTTTCAATCAGTGTTGTGTGGGTATATAGGGGTAGACCAGGGTATCAACTCTGGTATGAGCCCGGTATTAAAAACCATGCCAATCTGATATAAGGTCTTGCCAATACCCAGGCTCATAACATACCTGATGGTCTTCACACATGCTATACCCTGGCCCATAGCAGACCAGCCGGTCTTTCATCTATAATATTATGATTCATACTTAGGATTTAGGGTTTTTGGAGTGTTTCATCAAGGTCTTGATATTGCATTTCATACTAGGAGCTTCGATCTATATGCACGATTGGGTCTTGGGTATGCCACTTTAGGTTCAGATGATGAATAATGAGAAAGGGGTGGAGGATGCAAAGTGTTGTACTCTAGTAATGAGGAGGGAGATTGGAGCTTCAACTGAAGATCTTTTTGGAGGTTTTTCACAACAATAACATCAAATGGTGCTCAAGAAAATCATTAAGTTCCTCTAAAAAAATGAATGAATTGAGAGGGTTGTGCACTCTTGAAAAGAGTCTATGTTGTTTTTGCAAAAAATCAATTGTGATCTATGCTCTCTAAGAATACTTGCCCAGTTTGTGAGCTGCTGCCATGACCCCAACTATCTTCATTAGCTCCACATTGTGGGTGGGTGTAGATTGAATAAATGTCGATCTGGCCAAAATTGTCTGGACTTGTTTGTCTTTGTTGGTTCATTGTGGAGCATTGTTTAAGGTTTGGAGTTTTTTCAATTGTCATGAAAACATACCAGGACCAAGGTTGATATCCATTGCTATCAACTTTATAAGAAAAGGATTGATACCAGATTTATACTCAGTCTCACATTTTATGTTTTAATACCAAATTTATACCTAATTTGATCATTTCAATTACATACCTGGACCATATTCATAGCCCCCTTCCATGATACTAGACATACCAGGACCAGTCTGGTATGTGTAAATCTATGTACCTGCACAACATTGGTTTCAATCCTCATAAGTGAGGGAAATTAATAAAAAAATGTCAGATTTCTAGATTTGGTTTTCAGTGCGTAGCTATAAACATAGAAAGTTGATTAAAGATTTGTAATTCATATTGGGTTTATAACCAGATTTGACTATATCTTCCTATGGTTGATTGTCACCTAGGTCATAAAAACAAAAATCCTAGAACAACACTGATTATCACCCTATTGAACTGCAAGGAAATTGAGGGTCTACACAAAACAGTATTTTAATATCAGAGGCTGTGATGCAAGTTTTATTTCCTGGCTATATTTAGCCAGCTTGCTATTTTTTTCCAACATGGCTAAAAATGTGTTTTCTCGGTTTTCTAGTAGCCAGATTTTTGACAATTTCTTTCAAAAATCTATCCCAGATTTCTTTATTGGGTTCTAGCTTGTAGCCAAAAATGTGAAGGATTTTTACTTCTTTTTACTTTCATACCTGGTCTATAGCCAAATTTGGCTGAATCTTCTTGTGGATGATCACCAGTTTGGCTACATCACAAAATTGAAAAGAAAACCCTTGACCCTTTGGAGACTGGTACATATATTGAGAAAGGGTCAGTGGTTTTTCTTATTGGGAAAAAAAAATTCCTAAATTTGACCTGATTTTGACCTATAATACAAAGGGATTTTTCAAGGAAAAAATTGACACAAATTGACAAGATTTCAAAGGAAAAAAAATCCCAAATTGCAAGATTTGCATGAGAAGTTCCTGCAGGTAACCAAGAATGTAAGTAAATTATGGTTTTTAAGAACTTCCATATTGAGCATGTAGCCATCTGGCTAAATCATCTTATGGATGATATCGCCACTTCAGCTAAATCATAAAATTGGAAAAAAGAAACCCTAGAGAGGGTTCCACTCTTCAAAAAAACCCTAGACAGGACCAGCTCCAGTGGATGGCACAATGACCAAAATCTGCCGGAGTGGAGAGTACCACCACATACCTGGTCCATCAGTTGCAGCTCTTGTGGGGAATTGGGATGCAGCCCATACTGTCCAGGTTGACTCTTTAAACTTCAGTCCTCTGGCATTTTTATTTCTTCAATGTGTGCTTAAACTGGGGTGTACTAAGTGCTCTTCCTTTCATTGAACGAATTTGTTGGCCTTGCCTACCAAGGCAAGGAGATTGTGTGTTTAGATTCATTATAGATTATAGTAGCTTAAGGGATTTTGGCCCCTAGGTAATAATAGGTCTATTTTTATATGAGGATTTTTGAAACATGATATTTTGGCTTGTGTTGAAACTTCTTGAGATTAGTTATAGAGTTTCAATATCTTGAAGGATTTTGGTTTCTTTTAGAGAATTTTTTGAAGATTATGTTTTTGCATGGTGAAATATTTGAGTTTCCATAATTCTTCATTTGCATTAAGATACTTTTTAATGTCAATGGCAAGGCCATGGTGTGACACATCTCTTCTTTAATAATGAATCTGCTTGTATGAAACAGGGAAATTAATGGTTTATTTCACAGTGTTGGGTGAGTCTTTGACTCAGGGACATAGATACCCACCGGTTATCATCCCGGACATACACTCAATTGCCAGCCCTCAAAATAACCAATGAATCAATCAATTTTGGTATAGGTATAATCACAAGTTTCGACAAAATGAAAAAGTCCAAGAACCAGCCAAAGATTAAAGGGTTTTGAAATAACTGGAACTGATGATTCTTTGGTTTTTGAGTTTGGGGGGGTTTTTTTTTCAAAGAATGGAAACCGGTGGTTCTTTAAAACTTCAAAGAATCACATAAACACTGGTTTATTGCATTTGTGTTTCCTATTTCCAAACTCTTTGAAGTTGACATGATAAATCTAAATGCATGCTTATTCTTCCCTTTAATAGAGAAGTTCTTGCTTCTATAATCCATCTACCAATATGAACTTCATGCTTCAGATAGGGAGAATATCATATCTTAGTTTTCAAGCCTTTTTCCTTAATACGTTGTTAAACGTGGTAATTTTAAGGGTGTGCAACCAGATATAATTTTTTTTTGATTTTTTGTTTCTCACTTCTACTTATTGGAAACCTCCAAAATCAGTCTATTTTTGAAATTTTTATTTTTAATTTCATGTTTAGGAAAAGTTTCACCAGTTACAAAAATTGCTGCTGCCTTCCCATATTCTTCCATTTTGCACTCTCTTTGAAATGTAGAGTTTGTTAGGAATTGGGTGCCCAATCTTCTCTCCTTCAAACAGTTTTTTTCCCTCACTTTTGTGATGTTGCTCAAGTGGTGATAGTCCACAAGTATATTTTTCCAAATTTGGCGATGTCCCAAATATGAAAGTATAAAATGTTAAGCACCCTTTCATATTGTAGGTAATTGTGATGATTTTTGAAGAATTAAAAAAAATTGGTTCCTTGGATTATTTTTCAAAAAGAAACATTAAACATAATATATATTTTTGAAAATATTTTTCATAAAATAGTGAAAATTCACCACAAAAGAAATAACTGCTTTCAAATGAAAGTAAGTTGAAATAGCCATAAAAATAAGCCAGTTGTATATATGTACTAATGCACATATTGAGTCATACAAAAGTTAATGATCTCTCAAAAGGACTGATTCAGAACTTTGCATCACTTACATTAGTTAAGTCATACATTTGTTATGTGTTCTGTATTATGTCCCAATTGCACAAACATGGGGGGGAGATTTAACAATTTATCCTCTGGTTTGTGATAGAACTGCCTGCACTAGGTATCCCTTTGCACCACCTACTCCATCACCTATCAAAGTTATATATATATTTCTTTCAAGTGTGATGGTGTTCAATATCTTAATTTGCATGTTCAAGCCAAAGGAAACAATTATGAAATATGTCAAGATCATGTTGATAGCACAGTTATGGAAGAATTAATTTGCAAAACTTGATTATATATATTTGTTCGACAACTAGATGACAACTTGCTTCAATATTTTTTGATGATTAAAAATGTATTATTTACATAGGACGGAGGTACATTTGATAACCACATTTCCGGCCATAGTCTGGTCCTCCAACAAAACAGACAGGCTTATATTCATCTTTCTTTCTCTATGGTACATACGTCAAACCTGGCTCATTTTTTGATGGTGGAGTTTACCATGGTTTTGCTGGGATACAAGACCATGATATTAGGATTATCCATAAAGTCACCTTGTCTTCACCCTCTCTTTCATCCCCTATCCCCTCTTTCAGTGGTATCCACAAAGTAATGCAATTTTAAATCTCATTATAAAATGTTGAAACTCAGCATTTAATGCACAAGGTTTGAGAGTAACTATAGTAGTTGTACAGGTAGAAGCAGTGAAAATATTTGTAGCAGCAGTGGAGGCGCTCAGGAAATATGAAAGACAGGATGACACTTAGTTTATCACCAGTTTGGCTCCCAAATTATTCCGTTTTGTAAAATTTTCATTCCCAGTTCCGTGTTTGATGCCCTATTATGCCAAAACTTGACTTTACGGATATCTCTACTCATGTAAACAAGTTTGTAAACATTCATTGCTAACATATTCTTATTTGGCTCTTAAAATTATACCACCTGCAGAAATATGTATACATTTGGTATTGATGAATTTGTATAACAGTGCTCTAAATTGATCAGACTATTCAAGAAATCAACTTGGTTTGACTAGAAATTTTATTTTATACAGGATCATCCTTTGTTGAGGTGATTAGAAGGAGGCCCATTTTCTTGAACCCTTGTTGCAGTTGTATCATCATTGAGAACCTTCTTCATACACTGAAAAATTCATGTGAAGAAGGAAAATTATGTTTGCCTTAAAAATTCCTAAATAATGCTTAGTGATGATTACCATTTATAAAACATTACCAACAACATGCATGCCAAAATTGAACAACATATTGTTGGATCCTCAGTATTGCAAATGAAATGAATTCAATGTTTCCATTGATCCATACTTTTATGGCAACATCACAACCTTAATGCACAACAAGCCTAAAATAACACATCCCAACATTTGGATTATGCACATAACTTACAACAAAAGTATATCTAGTGGTGGCTACCAATTTAAGAGGTTGGAAGAGTTGCAACTTGATACAAGAACATACACAATAGTTTTGCCAAAGACAATATAAATTGCAAATAATTCAACTGGAGATGTCAAAATCACATAGAACAAGTGTATAATCTATTGGGTAGGATGTAGAAGTTGTGTAGAGGCATGTAGGGAGCCTCTTGTTGATCTCGACCCCCCTATGGTGTTATGGTTTCTTTTCTTTAGCATCTCAAATCTTCATGATTTGTCAACACCAGTACTATGCAATCTTTTTCCTTTAAAGTGCAATTTAGGTTGTATTAAACCTCCCGGTTTGCATAATTTAACTTTCATAATCTTACATTCTTTCTAATGAAAATAAAAATGGAGGGATGAATTAACTTAAGTGAAAATTAGCTAGATGATGATGGTTATATGATACTGGTGGGAAATGAATGAAATTGTACATTGACCAATTCACTCTAATCCACAAATGGCTACCACAATTAGTTCAATTTCAACAAACTATAATAAGACCGACATATAATATGTTATATTTAATATGCATAGGAGGCCATATAAATATACAGTCTAAGTTTGGTTTTCATATTTGTGTTAAAAAATCAGATTAAGATAAAAATAAAAGTTCATAAGTTCTCATTCAAAGTTCAATGGCTGGGTCACCATGTGCAACGCACCTTGTCGTAGCATTCTATCCACATGTTCTATTGTTTTGGCATGTGGTTTTTCTCCCCAATTGCATTTGACAAACACAAAGTTAATCCATTTTGTGGGGACAATTCTATAGGAACTTGATGGAAATCAGGTGCATCCTAATATAATGTTAGGGGCTGCCCCTAAATATTATATTTGCCCCCAGTTGTTAATACAGCCAGTACAAGAGTACTACTGCAATTTGTTTCCCCAGTCTGCCAGTTGCCCTATTTCATTTTATTTTATTTCAGATTGGCCTTCCCAGACACTTTTGGGGTCTGTGTTATACATATTTTCAGGCATGTTAGGAGTGCTACACAGTGTTTTTTTAGGGGTGAAATTTTTGTCAAATTCCAACATGAAAAATATGATTTCAACCTATACAAAGGGTATTTCATGAAGAAGATGTCTCAAATTTGCCAAGGAAAAAAAATTCCAACATCACCAGATTTTTATGATAAGTTTCAGTAGGTAGGCAAGAATAGAGAAATATTCATTTTTCTTTCCTACTTTCATATACAGCATGTAGCGAAATCCAGCTAAATCATCTTATGGATGATCACCACTTCAGCTACATCACAAAATTGAGAACAAAAACCCTTGTGCTAGGTGTTATGTAACATGCTACCTGGCATGTTACATGCCCCATGATACTCATAATGGCTGCAAAATGTGACAAGGTGAGAAAATGGGGTGAAGGGCAGATGGGGAAAAAATTGGAACAATACTCTTGTACTGACTGCATTATTAGCAACCAATGGGCAAATATAATGTTAATGGGTGACCTCCTCTAAAGCCTCTTTTCTAAAATGTTCTCTGTCACAGATGACCCAAATAAGTAAGTATTTTATGAAGTCACTATGAAAATCTAATAAATCATTGACAAAAGGGACGATAGTCAGACCTCACACTCAATGTTTATTAGAATTATTCATATTCATTATTCATTTATATGATTCATTGTTCAGTAGCATTATTCATTATTCACTAGCATTATCCATGATTCATTACTCATTTGCATTATTCATTATTCATTAGTATTATAGCATTCTTCATTATTAGCATTATTAACTTAATGAATAAAAACCAGGAAAAGAAAGCCTCAGACTTAGGTCAACTCCTGAAGGGGGTCTAGCCACTAACCTTTTAACATGTAATGTCATTCATCAAAGTCTTCATTGCCCTTCTTCACCTTTCAGAATACTTTAAATGATGATGGGCAAGGAAAAAATTAATCTGACATGTTTTCTAACCCTTCAATTAAGCAGTATGATGAAATTAATAATTCCTAAAACAAGTTGTAGGTTAAAATGAGAAGGTTGTGTGGGGGGCATCTCTTTGAAGGGTTTTTGGAAAGAGAAGTGAACATGCTTTTGGCACTTCCAAAAGAAAACAAACTTGAGCTAGCAAATATGTTCACAATTTATTTTTTGTCAAAAGTTAAGGGGGTCCCTCTCCCTTATGCCAATGGGTTTTGGGAAATTTGATTCCCAGATTATTTTGCACTTTGGATTATATGTGAGGAATAATTATTACATTATTGCAGGTTTTTGACATAAGAACCAAGATGATGAGATGATTTGCACTTTTATTGAAAATTGAACTTATGTCTCATGTCTTTGGGGTTGAAACTAACATGCTCATTGCTTGGACTATTTTTTAGGGGAAATAGTTATGGAAAACACCTTCATTGTGGGGACAAATAAATTACAGTTGACAAATACATATGCCTTCACAACAAATTTTGGATGTGCCATTCAATATTAAAACTTATGTACATGATTAACAACATTACATCATGTTCTAAACAAAGGCTGGTATAAGTTCAAAAGAACATAAACAGTTATAATTAGTAACTTAGGTTGATGCTTGCACATGTGCATTTGCATCAATCTTACATCATCAGCTTTGAAGTAGAAGGCATGTATGTAACTTCCAAAGCAAATTAGCAGTGTACAAGTAGTTAGAGATATGGTTAATAATGCTTTACACATGTGGATGTACAAACAAGTAAGCATGTTGATTGATATAAAAAAGTCCTCAATACTTTACACATACCCATTAGTGTAGTGTAAAGTGTATATGGAAACTACATGGGCTTTCCCCTACACTAATGGGTATGCCCAAAGTATTGAGGACTACAATGTACACTAATGGGTGTCTCCAAAGTATTGAGGGTACATGTACACTACACATGACATGTTTTATGCATGAAGTTCATTATGTCTAATTTTTTAATTATATAAGAATGCAACTACCTCCTTTTGGAAGTGTGCTCTACTAGTCTGTCTTGTTATGTGGCTTTAACACTCAATGTATTGGGTTTACATGTCTTTGCTTCGCTCACCAGGTAAAATTACATCTGAAGAAAGACTATTTTTGGCTTAAGTCAGGGTACTAACTAACCTGTAAAGTTCAGAAAGGATCCAATGTGCGCACCCTAGCTAAACTCCACAGGAATTCATTACATTTAACGTGATGGGTCTTGCACAAACTTCCAAGCCTTGGGTATCTAACCTATGGTGTGGTTATCAACTGTCTTGATGGGCAATGGTTGACAACAAACACACTACTGACAAAAAATGGTTACCTAGTGGGGTTTACAGATGAGGGTATTTGTATATTCAAGGCCTTCAAATCTCAGTTTGCTGTGGTTAGGTATTCCCCTAATGGGTACCTAACAGCTGACTGGCGACAGTGGTTTTAGTGGGTTTACCAATGGGCATCCATTACTAATTTCTTCCCACAAATTTTATTTTATGAAAAAGGGAATTTTTTTTGGAGTAGTTTAAATTGCAGTTTTATATGGATAGACTTGTAAAAAGATAAGTCCTAAGCTTCCATTCAATTTTGAAAGGGAATTGTGGTGAGAAGGTAAAGGGAGTAAAGAAAAAGAACCAAAAACAAGTCACTCATTGGCAATCGCACAATGGCTCTGCCCCTTCTGACATTTTCAAACAAGCCCCTTGGGTCATTTTCTAACCAGCAAGAGATTTAAGTAAGAGATGTTACATGAAGTTCCCAATAAAGGAACTCACAATTCACAATGAAATACCCAATGAACAATTCTTAAAATATGGGAGTAAATGGAAAGCAGCCCAAGTGAACCGGTTGAGAAGGAACCCCCCCCCCCCCCCAAAAACCCCCGGGGGTTTT
>Ga0209208_10000153_pt1 | contig 75682 bp, 63 predicted proteins | sample S1TSphfallax_3_FD_187694 | JGI IMG/M metagenome (GOLD analysis project Ga0209208, IMG submission 187694) | Host-associated microbial communities from peat moss isolated from Minnesota, USA - S1T2_Fd - Sphagnum fallax MG (SPAdes) (version 2) | ecosystem: Host-associated > Plants > Peat moss >... | reverse complement strand
GTGGAAGACTTATTACATCGAAATGTGTGGTTGTAATTTATAGGTAAAGGAAAAGGAAGGAAATGTATATGTCTATGATAATATTAACTCTAGAACCTCCATCCAACAACACATCCTTTATTGTATTCTTCCCAATATGTACTTGGATAATTACCATATGATTCTATATTACTACAACATTTGTCCTTACTTCTGGTACCGAAAAACCAACTTGTTTCCTCTATGGTTGCTTTATTTATAGTTTGAGTTTTATCTAGTTTTAGCTTCTACCAAAGATATCTCTTTAACTTAAGAGCTATTTTAAGTAATTGTCCTAAGTTCAAAGTATAACTTGTTTCTTGCATTTGCTTATTAATGTCCAGAAAAATGTGTTTAATAGTGATCAGTTTCCCTTGTGAATTCACTACTTCCTGAGATTTTTGTGCATCCATAAGAACACTATTTGGCATACCTAGCCAGGTTGTGTTCCATCCTTCCATGGATGTGGATGGCCCTTATATATGGGTTTGCATTTTTTAAATTTGTTGAATTGTTTCCGCCATTGACTTCTTCAATTGCTCTTCTTTTGTTGAATGAACCTTTTTTTGGCTCTCTATCCTTGAACACATGTTTTTAAATTATTTTACTTCTTATGGTAACATTAACATTCACATCCATAATGACTATTTGTGTTTTAGCAACAAGTTGAACTTCTATTACTATCACAAATTTCCCATGAAACATTTTTTACATCCCAACAAACTTTGGACAATCTATCATTTTAGGTCCATTGAAATGAATTATGTGCCATTACATGGATGTCTTTTGTGTTTTTTTGACTTGGTTGTGTTACTTTTGTGGTTGCCGTCATGGTTTGTTCTTTTTTATTTTTGCATGTTTCCACATTGTGATTTGTCATCCCACAATTTGTGTAATGTTTGTCAATCTTCGTTGTATTACTTTGTGTTTTTGCTGGTGGTGCTTGTTTGGTATTTTGTGGTACTGACAGTGCATTCCTTGTTTTTGCAATAGTCATGCTTTCTTCACACAACATTGCCACCTCCGTATGTTGTTATAGTGTTGACCGCTTCATCCCTATAGTTCCAATTCTGAAGTATGATTGTGAACCCATTTTAAACACAATAGTTAGAAATTGTCTGTGGTTGGTACTTGTAAACCATGAAAAAACTTTTGAATTTGCCCATAGTAAACCTCCACCCTCTCAGTTTCCTCTTGCTTCATGTTTTTTAGCTTCATGTATATTTGTTCGTCATTTTGAATCTTTTGATGATGTTTACAAAATGCCTATCTAAGCTCTGAAAAATACAGTCAAAACATTCTGACATGTAATTATGACACCATTCCAATGTTGTATCTCTTAGCGTATAGCTAAACACATTAATCATATATTCTTCAGAAGTTTCTACATTTGATTTTATTGCAGAATTGAACATTTTGACATGAGCATTTAGATCAACATCTTTTTTGAAATTAGGATATTTAAGAGCTACCTTGTTTGGCTTAATATAACGGCCATTTCTGTGATTAAGAATTGGTATAGTTATAATAAATTGTTTTTAGTATCCTCCTCTTAGATTCACGAGATTTGCATTTTTATAGTCTTTAACAACCATTGAGCTCATCAATGGTCGATCTATAGTCCTGTTCACATGAGTAGTCATTATTGAATTAGAAAAACCATTTTAGGTGTGCCAACAACTCTAGTAGTATGTGTTAGTAGTGTCAGGTTTCAACTCAAATTCCTTATTGTTGAGACTCCACCTAATTCACTACCCAATTTTGCTATAGATCCAATTAGTATTCCCCTCCTTATAACATCTATGCTAGGCACAACAATCGTTTCCACTCCTATGGTTGTTATACTTGCATCAAGTGATTAAATAACTCCTATTCCAGCATGTTGTTTTTAGGATTCAACAATTGCCGCTTTTGACATTATTGGTGGAGTCGTGTTGATGCGAAATCAATGATATTCCAATCTATGGTTACCCATTGGTATCCATTGTGGTGAAGTATGTGGATGTGAACACCCTTCTAGTTTTCTATTCCTGGTTTAAATAGATGAACAAATATGTTGACTTTATGGTCGTAAATGGCTTCCCACCTCCATGCCTCAAAATTTGTTTTGGATTATAAAAATTCCTAATTCCTATTCTTATGGTTGATCGATTAATGTTTTTGCCACATTTTTTAACTCCACATGCCTAGCAATACCTACTTTGATGTGAAAAGGCACAAAAGGACAATCCATGATTACATATCCTTTTTTTTCACAAAATGCATAAACCCTTGAAAGTAACATAATCATCTTCAAAACCACATATTCATGATCCCATGTTTTGACGATGTGCCTTGTTTGATCCAACTCTAAATACCCTTGATGTGAGTATGATTGCGGTACTTCATCCAACACATTCACCTATGCCTTTGCATACTCAAATGATTGTGGGTAATTTTCCTCAGTCTCTTCAAACACATCAACATTGGTGTTTTCATCCACCTCTTAGTATTCGATTTGTTCATAGTAATCTAGAAATGTAGATTGATACACAAACCTGGGCTGTATACTTCATGTAACATCCCTCCTTTGACTAATCACTAACTCTGGACTTGAAATTTCCTTTCATCAGGTACTACAAAAGTCCTTGCTCCGTTTTGATCTCTATGACTTTAAACCTAGATTACAGCTAAGAAGTATATTGCATTTGTTCATTCAAATGAGTAGTTGATTGCATTTATTTTTGTGGATATTGTCATTTGGAACTATGCCTTTTTTGAAGACCCTTTACGTCTTGCCATACCACTTCTTGTGGTAGAAATGACCTATGCCCTATAGGCCTTTCCTTTGTTCTCAACACTCGTCTATCCAACATCAAATTTCAATATGGGGTTTCTGTAAGCCATGTATACTCCTCTCCATTTTCAAGATTGTCTTTTGTTTGACTTTTAATAATTTGCCAATTCGCCTCTAAGTCAAATTATCGTTGTAAATTTTGGGTCACCATTCGATTCATTTGGTTTCACAGTTCTTTGTCTTCAAAATTTGTAGATCGTTCTATAGTCCTTACGACATCAACCACGTAGACCTTTGATACTTTCTAACATACCTTTTAAAATTCTAAATTGAAGAAAAAACAACACTACTCATTTGAACCTTATCATCTATAGTATATAAATTTTTTTATAGAAAACCTTCCCATTGCTAGAAGAAAGAACAATAAAAAAATTCCCCACAAGATGGTCACCAAATGGTAGAAGTGAAATTAAAATTCTTGTAGAATATTTCACATTACTATGACAACAAATTTGCATTTCACATGCATATGTTCACTATTCTTGTTTTAAATCTCAACAAACTTAACACTACCATTCATTATAATGTCAGATTCATGGTTATTGCATATAAACAAAATCTGCACTTCAAAATACATTGTAAAAACCTCTAGAAACAAGATTACAATTCATTTCATCATAATCTAGCACTACAAAAAATTCACACAAAAGATGAACATAGAATTCATTGTAATAGTATGTGCTTCTTTGTATTACTGAAAACATCAATCAAAATTATAGCCTAGTCCATGTTTTGTTAAAAAAATCCAAAGAAACACTTAAAATATGTGTTATCTTAAACAAAGTTTGTGGTTTTTTATTGCAAGTACCTACATATCCTCTTATTCTTCTCTAAACTTTATGTCTCATTTATTTTTCCTCCTATTATCCAAAACTCTAACCTTTTGAACTATCTCAAGTCACATCATCAAAACAACAAAAAATCAAAATTAAAACTAACAAAGTTCCCTAATCAATCCCTATCCTAGTTGCTTTATTCATCCAAAATCAAATATTCATCCTACCCCCTTAACAACATCTACAATTAGGTGTTTGTTAATGACATACATCTTGTCATGATAACCAAAATAAATATATGTGCCTTTAATAACAAATGTGTTTAGAAATTCTAGCATAATATTTGGCATTAGTGCTTCCAAGTTCATCAGAAACAAAGTGACAAACCTTGCCTTAGAACCCACTTTCCTCTTCACTAATGTCCTTCCAATTCTCCATCCTCTCAACATGCTTATCATAGTTTTGTCTCGTCTGTCTCCACATAAATTGGTCATGATTTGGAATGCAAATATGTTTGTTCAAAAGTGTGGCTCTATCCATGATGGTTGCATGTCTTTTCACCTTTGCAGAACCCGATACACTCATATCAATCTCCATTACACTTGGTTGCACTTTTGTCAACATTTGCACTTCTATGGATGGCTGCCCTCTCACTTTCGATACTTCTTCCTCCTCTATGTCCTTCTACACTACTTAAGCATTGAAATATCATTGTTCCACACCTTCATCTTCTTCCAATTCTTTAATGTTCACTAGATCCATTGATGTAGCTCCTAGTCATGCTTGCACATTTGAACTCTAACCTCTTCTGCATCTGTGCAAAAACTCAATTGTAGATGTTCTAATTCTATATATATTTTGAATTATCGTATGCATAAATTGCATCTTCTCATTGTACACTTTGTTTTCTTCACACTCTGAAGATGATGGTGAATGCAATAGTGACCTTATTGCCAGTGGCTAAATGTTCAACATTCCAGTACTTTTTGTTTTTTTAAACTCTTCTTTTGCTTCTTTTTTTTTCCAACACTTTTGCTTCTTCTTCTTGTCTTTGTCTATGTTCATTCTTCTACACTTCTTTTTCCTTTGCTACTTTTTGTAATTTTTTAATCACGTTTTTTGCACTCATGCTGTTGTGCATTCCAAAACTTTGAAAACACATAAAAACTTTCGGTAGCAAACAAAAACAAGTTTCAATGAATGCTCCATTTTTTTTTACCTTGAACTTCATACTCATCACATTCATTTTTCGACATGCATGTCATCTTTTTATTAATGTTTCATCTTTGAAATTATGATGACTCATCACCACCACTTTTTGTGCCTTTGTATAGCCACGTGGAAGCACGTCACATCATCATTGTGAATGAATGTTTTAGATTTCATCTACTAATTGTTTTGCGTCCATAATTTTCCTAAATTAGTTGTATTAACTATACATTATTTTCCCCATCTGCATTTTGTTGATTGTACCAATACATCTACCAATTGTGCTAATACATCTATTGATTGTGTCAATATATCTATTGATTGTATCAGCAAATTTGTTAATTATGGCCACACATTTAATGATTGCATGAATACATCTGTTGATTTAGTCAATGCCCTTAATACACTAGCTCTAGATTGTATTACAAATTCTTTTCTTATGTAGTTATCACCCAACAATTGTTTTGTCATTTGAAGTTCTCAAGTTAATATTGTTTTGACCTTAGAATCTTCCATCTGTTCTTCTTTTTCATTGCCTCGTATTTGTGGTTGTTATGTTACATAATTTTCATCTTCCCCATCCATATCAAAATCCTTTTCTTGAAGCCCATTTGCACTCTTGTTAGTAAACTCAACTTGCCCATTCATTTGAGGATAATAGGTTGTAGAATTCACATGTTTCAATATAAAATGATATGTCAAATATTTAATGGCATCATTAATGAAATGAACTCCTTGATATGTGACTATAGTCAAAGGACATCCAAACTTGGTTAATATGCACTCATATGGAAATTTTGCTATTACTATTGCAATATTAATTCTTAATGTTCTTGTTTCCACCCACTTGGTAGCATAATCTATGGCTACAAGAATGCATTTGTTTCCTATATATCTGCATGTTGGCTTGATTGGCCCTACAAAATCAAATCCCCATTTCATAAATGGATCCTTTGGAAGACTTGTGACCAACTTTGTAAGACTTTGAATCGCTAATCTGCTTGTTTTTTTCGCATGCATCATAGGATTTGCAATAATCATGCACATCTTTGTACAGAGTTGGTTACCAATATCCCACATCCAATATTTCCTCTTCGTGATTTCAATTACAAAATGAGCTCCTGATGGTCCTTCACGCAATTCATTCACCACCATCTATGCTTATGTAGTTGTCAAACATCTTCATAGTCTATTGTCTTGGCCCATTCTATACAATTCACCATTCTTCAGTGTGGAAGGCTTTACTTTCCTTACCAATTTCTGCTTTTGTTGTACACATAATGTTCCTTCAAATTGTCTTATTTAAAAAAAAATCTTTTAAATCATTCTTCCCATTCAAGCTCTGTGTAAAATAAACTTGCATTTGTGGCTTGATCAAGCACATTTGTGGGTTTGTAATATCTAGTAGTCTTAATTATGCATATGCAATTACATGAATTTTTCTTGGTTTATACATTACAGTATAGTGAAATCATACTCTAGGAATAATAACAACCATTTAGTTATTATCCTTGGAAATTATGGTTTATTAACCAAATAGACTAATACCATATGATCTACAGAAAATACAAACTTATTACCCAACAAATAATGTTTAAACTTGTGTAAAGCAAAAACCATTGTTAAAGCCTTTCTTTATGTTGTGTTCTAATTATGTTCTACTTTATTTAAAAGCCTAGAAGCATACACTATTGGTTAATCACTTTTCCTTGTTACATATTGAAACAACATAGCCCCCATAGCTAACAAGGATGTATCTTTATGAACATGAAATTCCACTTGCCAATTTGGTGATATCAATATTGGTGTTTCAATATACTTATGTTTAATTAATTCCCAAGCCTTTTGACATTTCTCTGTCCAAAGAAAAGTCTTTGTCTTTTTGGTCAGTTTAGTGATAGGTGCCATAATAACAACAATTTTTTTGATAAAACAATTGTAAAATTGTGCCATCCCATTGAATACTTGAATTTGCTATGGATTCTTAAGTGGTGGCATGTTTACTATTGCTTGTATCTTCTTTGGATATGGTAATTTCCTTTCTTTGGAAATAATAAAACCCAAGATCATCCCTAAAAATACCATGAATGCACATTTGTTTAGATTTAGATTAATGCCATATTCTCTACACTTTCGAAAACATAATTTGAGCTTTTACAGATGACTATCCATGTCACTATAGAGTCATCCAAAAATATCTTCATAAAATTGTCCAAATATTCTCTGAATGTTTTGGTAACATCTCTATGATATGTTGAAGGTCCATTTTAAACTCCAAACGACATCACCTTCATATAAAAGCCTCCCAATCTGTAACAAATGTAGTCTTGTATATGTCCTTTGGAGCTATAGAAATTTGATGATATCATGAATACCCATCTAAGAAGGAATATGCTTCATACCCTATTATTGTGTTTAGAATTTCATTTGTAAAAGGTAATGGGTATGGATCCTTCTTTGTGGCAACATTTAATGTTTTGAAATCTATACAAATTTTCAATTTACCATTCTTCTTGGGTACTATTACTATAGGTCACAACCACATAGCCTCCTCTATAGATTGAATGAATCCAATTCCTAACAATTTATCAATATCTTGTTTGACCATTGTAGCATAGTTTGGATTTAATTTGTACCTGGCTTGATGTGCCAATGGTATAATAATATTCAACTCAATTATGTGTTGTGCTAGCCTTGGTGGAATCCCTTTCAAATCTTTGTATGTCGATGCAAAAAATCTTTGAATTCCTTCAATAGTTGTTCTGCTTCCAAGACTTTGCATGTTTCCAATTATGGTTTTGCATCAATTCCCAAGTTGAGCTTCATTAATTGTTGGTCTTAAGTTAACGTCATCTAACTATTTACCATTCTTGTGCTTTGATTTTTTCTAGAGTTTCATCCACCACAACACTCCTTAGCTGATGACTGTAGTACGTTTTAGGATAGACCTTATCCTCCAAAGCTACTTTTGGCTCATATTTGTTGCCATTTGTCTTTTGCTCTATGATTTGTATTCTTGATTTTAATTCTACATTACTAGTCTTCACACTAGCATCCATGACCTCCATATTTATGGTTTTGATAGATTGAATTGTGTTGAGTAGACTGATTATTCCTATTGAGAACAACTCTTGCTTTATAACAAAGATATATTTTTCATCAATGATGCCATTTTGATAATTGTAGCATTGTAACACTTTTGGTCTTCTTACTTCACCCCTTAAATGCTTGGTGACTATAATTGTTCTAATTGTCTCATTCCCTTGTATGGTAACAATGTTATTCCCCAAATCATGTGCAACTTTAACATCCTTCAACCATGGTCTCCCCAACAACATGGAACAACTAAAATCTACCACACTATTTTGAAGCATAGTAAACAAAGTTATGTAAGGAATGTTGTGAACATATATCTTTAGAATTCTAATCAAACCCATCGATTTTGTGGTTGTTTGATCTGCCATCTTCATTTTATATGATGTAGGTTTAGGCTTTAGAAGCCCCAACCTTAGTCTCAATTATTCTGTGATGATATTAATTCCAGAACCTCCATTTAGCAACACATCCTCTATTGTATTCTTCCCAATCTGTACTTGGATAGTTGCCATGTGATTATCTATTGTTATAACAATTGTTTGTACCTCTAGTATTGAAGAACTAACTTGTTTCTCTGTGGTTGTTTTCCTTAGATTTTAAGTTTTTTCTAGTTTTAGCTTTTGCCAAATATACCTTTTTAACTCGAACTATTTTAAGCAATTGTCCCAAGTTTAAAGTATAATTTGATTTTAGAATCTGCTTACTAATGTCCAAAAAAATCTCTTCTACTGTAATCAATTTTTCTTGTGAATTCAACATCTCCTAAAATTTTTATGTTTCCATAGTAGTATTTGGCATACTTGGCCAAGTTGTGTTCCATCCTTCCATGGATGTTGATGGCCCTTCTGTTTGGGTATATGTTTTCTGAATTTGTTGAATTATTTCCACCATTGACTTCTTCAACTGTTCTTTTTTTCTCCTAGTTAGCAACACTTTTTGCTTTCCTTGCTTTTCTATCCTTGAACACCTATTTTTCAGTTGCCTTACATCTTGTTATAAGATTAACATCCACCACATTCACATATGTAGTGACTATTTGTGTCTCAACAATAGGTTGAACCTCTACTACTATCACAAATTTCTCATGAAACATCTTCTGCATCTCATAAACTTTGGATAGTCTATCATTTTTTGTCCACTCAAACCAACAGATGTGGCACACATATGAAGATGTCTTTTGTGGTTTTTGATTCGGTTGTGCTGCTTCTGTGGCTGCCATTGTGATTTGTTCTTTCTTCTTTCTACATGTTTCCACATTGTGATTAATCATTCCACAATTTGTGTAATACGTGTTAGTCTTCCTTGAATTATTTTATGTTTTTGGTGGTGCTACTTGTTTAGTATTTTGTGGTACTGAAAGTGCATTCCTTGCTTTTGTAGTAGTCATGTTTTTTCACATAACATTGCCACCTCCTTATGCTATTGTGGTGTTGACCTCTTCATCCTTGAAGTCACAATTGTGAGGTATGATTGCAAGCCCGCCCTAAACACAATAATCAAAAAAATGTCTATAGTTGGTATTTATAAACCATGAACCAACTTTTAAATCTTCTTTTAGTAAACCTCCTCTCTTTTAGTCTCCTCCTACTTCATGTTTTTCTAGCTCCATGTATATTTGCTCGTCATTCTGAGTTTTCCAATGATGTTTGCAAAATGTTTGTGTAAGCTCCGAAAAAATAAAATTAGAAAATTTTAACATGTAGTTGTGGCATTAGTCTGATGTTATATCTTTTAATGTATAGCTAAATGCATTGATGATATATTCTTTAAAAGTTTTTGCATTTTCCTTCACTACAGAATTGAACATTTTAACATGAACATTTAAATCAACATTTTTTTTTAAGTCAAAATATCTAAAAGCTACCTTATTTGGCCTGACAAAATGGCCATTTTTGTGATTAGGGATTTTTGTAATTACAATAGATGGTTTTCAATATCTTCCTTTTGGATTTTTAGCATTTGTAATTTTGTACCTTCTAGCAACCATTGAGTTCATCAGTGGTTGATCTGCAGTCTTGTTCACATGAATAGTCATTATTAGATTTGTAAACACCATTTGAGGTGTCCCAATAATTGCAGTAGTTACTATTGGTGTTTCAAATTCCGATTCAAATTCCTTCCTATCAAAATTTTGCTCGATCCACAACCCAAATTTGTTGCAGATGCAATTAATACTCCACTTTTGACAACATTCGTGCTAGGTGCAACAATTATTTCCACTCCTATGGTTGTTATGATAACATTAAGTGATTGAGTAACCTCTATTTTAGTAGGTTTTCTCTTGATTTTAGCAACTACCGTTTCTGACACTCTTGGTGAAATTAAGTTGATTCAAGTTTGATGATGCCCCATTCTATGGTTACCCATTGGTATCCTCTGTGGTGTAGAATGTGGATGTGAATACACTTTTAGTACTATACTCTTGATTTGAATGGATGGATGAATTTGTCAACTTTGTGAACCCAACCTCCCAATTCCATGCTTTTTAGTTTGTTCTAGATTACAAGAATTCTTCGTTCTTGGTCTTATGATTAATCCATTAATGTTCCTGCCACATTTTGTAACTCCGCATGTCTAGCAATACTTGTTTTGATGTGAAAAGGCACAAAAGGATAATCCATGATTGCATGTCCTTCCTTATATTGGAATGCACAAACTTTTGAAAGTAATTTGGCTACCTCTGAATCCATAAATTCATGATCTTGTGTTTGGGTTATGTACCTTGTTTGATCTAATTTTGGATTTTTTTGATGTGAATATGAGTGTGGTACTTCATCCAACACATTCACATGTGTTTCTACATATTTAGATGATCATAGGTAATTTTCCTCAATCTCTTTAAGCAGATTGATATTGGTGTTTTCTTCTGCCTCTGAATCTTCCACTAGTTCATAATAACCTAAATATGCAATTTGGTACACAAACTTGGACCGTATACCTCCTTTAATATCTTTTCCTTGGCTAATTACCAATTCTAGACTTGAGATTTCTAATAGTTGATCAACTACTACGAAAGTCCTTGCTTCCTTTTTATCCATGTGATTTTAAACCACAGATCACGATCCATGTATGTTGCACCTAATCATTTGGGTGGGAATTCGACCACATTTTTCTTTGTGGAGATCATTGTTTATAATTGTGCTTTATTTAAAGACCACCAATGCATACTTCATGCCTTACCACCTCTTGTGGTAAAAACAACCTGTGCCCTATAAATCTTTCTTTTGTTTTCAAAACTTGTTTGTCCAACATTAGATTTAGATATGGGGTTTTTGTAATTCCCACATATTCCTTTCCATTTCAAGATTGTCTTTTTTTTTCGTTCAATAACTTGATGATTTGCCTCCAAAGCTAATTATCGTTATAAAGTCTGAGTCACCATCTGATTCATCTTGTTTCACAATTCTTCATCTTTAGAGTCTGTAGATTGCTTTGTAGTCCTTATGGCATTAACTGTTTAGACCTTTAATGCTTTCTAACATACCCTTTTAAAATTTGAATTAAAAACTAAATTATTCTTCTAAACACCCTCATCTATAATATAAACAATGTAAAATATAGAAATCCTCCTATCCCTATAAAAAATTAAAAAATTGCCCCAAAAGATGGTCGCCAAATGGTAGATGTGAATTAAAACCTTGTAGACCTATTCCACACTTATTATAACAACATATTTGCATTACAATATGCACACATTCACAATTCCTACATTGATTCCAAACACACCTGCCTCTGTAGTTCATTAAAGCACTAGATTCATGGTTATTTCATATAATCAAAATTTGTACTTCAAGATACAATGTAAACAATCCAGAAATAGAATTACATTTCATTTTCGTATATTTTTGATATTATAGATAATTCACACAACAATATGGATATGAAAATCATTGTAGAAGTTTCTTCTTTTCTTGTTTACTAAAAACTTCAATCAAAATTCCATGTTCTGTTGAAATGAAATTAAATAGCAAAATTCGTCCAAGTTTTTTTGTTATTAGAAGTCTCTCACCTATTTTCAGTTTCCTTTTAGTTTTATGGGTGGGGTTGGAAAAAAAAAGAATAATTAAACTTGCACGTGAGAAATATTTTTGCAGGGTAACATACTTAGAACAACTACAAATGCTCTAAGATCTTATAGAGGATTTGTCGATTTATTGACTTTTAAAATGGCATTTATACTTACTTTGAGTGATGTAAGAGAGGATTTCAAAAAAAATCTTGTGATAGCAGACTGGTACGTTTTTCCATACAGTATACATATCAATACTATATACTCAGGTTGCTCCCTATATACTAATACAACACTGGTCAAAATGAAGTCGGTTTGTTGCATATGACACGTGTTGGTTGTTACAGCAGCCTCGTTGGAAGACAGTTGAACGAGTCATATCGTCCACCATTGACAATGGTCTCTGAGTCTAAGGTAAGATGCAGACATTGAAAAAATTATTTCTTTTGGCTTTTACTTATTGGGCCCCCATGATTCCAGACAGCCTCTTCTATCCTTTTGGCTGGAGTGAGGTTCACAAACGAGACTCACACTGGGCCCTGATACTTCCTCCGCACAATTCCATCCCTTTGAAATTGTGTGTTGCTATTGCTGAGATTTGAATTCTTTGACATGTTGTGGCACCGGGGTCATTTCAATTTGTGTCCCCACTTCTGGAAATAGGTTGTGTCCAATGCATTACCAGATTAGTTCACTTGGGAATTGGCACTTAGTTTTGCTAGCTTGGGATAATGTCTTTAGAGTTATTACTATTGTTCTTATGCTGGGATTGTGTTGGACCCCATGACATCAGTATCTCAGCCAGTTTCTTTGCAATCTTCTACCCAGATTGGTGATATAAATAATTTAAAAGAAATTTGTTATTTTGAAGATGAGATGAATATACTTTAAGGTATATGTGGGATTTGCTTGCTTGTTCTGCAAACAGCCATGGGTTTGGTATCACAACTGGAAGACAGTCCAATTTGCCTTAATGAGTAGGGTAGCACCTTAGGAGCAGGGTGTTATGTGATGTAAAGCACCAGCATAATTTCTTTCATTTTTTCTCATGATACCTGGTGGGTGTCATTGGAAAGAAAAGAAAGAAAAAAGAAAAGAAACTGGGTGAGGCATTTTGGAGAACAAAACAGCCACCTGCCCCTTTTGTGGAGGAAAAATGCCTCTAGATAACATGCCCTCCAGGTACAGTAGAAATTTGCTACTCGTGCTTTATGTACTAGAAAATGCAACCCATAAGGTCATCCCTAGGGTAATATTGGTGAATAAGGTGTGTCCCCTAGTGTAAAGGTCCACAGTTAGGTCATAAACTAGTCACAAGTTGGTCCTTACCTAGCATAGGTAGGTAGGAAATATCAAAATCGGCATTGGTAGCCAATTATAGCACTCAAGACAACTTGAAAACCTGCTGAATTGGAAGGTATGAACTTTTCCCAGTACATGGATCCATTTGATGTCTACCATACCAGTTGCGTTACCAATTTCACTTTGATTTTCTAGTGGTTGAGATCAGTTCTAATCCAGTACAACGCTTAATACAAGAGAGACATAGTAAGATTCATTCTTGTTCTAATGCATGGCAAATTATTTTGGATATCATGGAGTAGCCGCATGAGACTTGTGTAGTCAAATTGTTTATAACTACTTTGATGAGCTGTTTGAACCAGTGTTCAGCACGTTTCTGCTTTGGCGGGTTCTCAGTCCAATTCTAGGTTACCAGGCTACCTAGAGGTTGAACCTCCTGCTAAAATTGAATCCTCAACCAGATCATTATACCAGCCTCCCGTTGGAACTGGAAACTGAACCATGTGATTGATTCTTGTAGTCATTTACACAGGTTTCAGTTCTGTAAGCAATTCATTGATACTCAATTGAAAAGATAGCCAATATTTTTTGTTTTAATTTTGATAAAAATGTTGCCATTTTTATTGGTCATACAACAGTTGTACAACATCACTTCCAATGCTAGATTCCGTATAATGCAGGGGCAACTGAACTTGTGATTTGAACAGGTTCGGGTTTGAAATTATTCTGAAAGACAGCAGAACAAGAGGTTTAGGAAGTGGAAAAACCCTATCCAGAACTGCCAGAGAGGTTCCATCAAATCTGAAAACTTAGTCAGAATGAGAACCAAATATTCCTTTCAAATCAAATATTCTTTTCAAATCTAAAACCTAGCTAAGTGGGGAAGGTGGGAGGGGGTCCCCAGTCTTGGAAGCAAGTTCAACAACATATTCTAAAGTTTCTTGTGTTTGAAGATTCAATTGTGATGAAACCTTAAGAGATGCGGGGCTTCATGAGATGCCTCTGGGGTAGCTTTCATTGACACGCCAAGTCAAGTGTGCGACTCAGCTATTTTGACATGTCATAAAAGTTATCCATAGAAATGAGTAATGAGTGAGGACATGCTACTCTTAAGGTAAAGTGAATGATCATGGTACCATGAAGCTACATAATATATGCGGCGAGTTTAGAGGAATAGCTATAAGTTGCCCCCTACTCTCTCCTATTTGTGATGCATACAGACTTCTGAAATACAGTGGCCACATTGACACATTCTTGGGCCCCGTCTCATTGCACGGAAGAAAACCACCAAAGAAAAAAATCAAACAATGATCAACTTCCTAGTTTAAGTATTCTACCACAAAACTAGGCCAGGTTCTTCCCCTTCCTCTTCACTTATCCACGCTACCATTGGCAAGTGGGATCTACTAGATGTAAGCGATTTGATTTCTCCATTAGGGCAACAGGTTTTAACCACTCAAGTATAGGATAAAGCCAAGGGCCCCACATTTTGGGAATGTCCCTCAACCATCAGCTTTACCCATCCTAAAGCATGAGGCAAATGTCATGATGGACCTGAACAATGTACATCATGAGCAGTGCTTTTTTAGGAATTTTGTTTGTAGCCAAAGTGGCAATCATGCATAGGTAGACGTCAAAAAAGCTGTGATCATTCTAAAGAATATTTGCCAAATCTGGCTACATACACAATATGAAGTAAAATTCTTTAATTGCCCTTCTATGTTTTTGGCTACACAATGTATAAAAATCTAGTGATTTTTACTTTTTTTTTCCCTCACTTTTGGCTATTGAAAAGCTCCAAAGTCACAAGTCAATTTCAAATTTTTAATTTTTAATTTCACTTTCAGGCGAAATTTCACCAGCAAGGCATAGGAGGCTAGTGTTCTCACAACCTACTCCTTTTGTGTGGGAGGGATGCTATGCCTATAAGTAGGCATAAGATGCATCCTCTTTTTTAGAGAGATAATAGAGTTATCCTTAAAGTCACCCTGTCTTTGGGTCCTAGTTTGACCATGTATTCCTTGTTTCATCCTCAATTTGACTGTAGCAAGTGAAAATTAGTACTGTTTTATGCAACTGGGTATCAGTTCACTAGATTTGCAGGATTTTATTTTGACAAAACTTGACATAATAAAGAGTTTAAGCAGAAGTGAAGGCGCAGAGAAGGCAAATAAAAAACTGAGGTGAAACTCCCATGCGATTCAACTTGAGGCATGAAAACCCGTTTGGTCCCCTGTTTTCTCCCTGTTGTACAGTCTTCATACTGACCTTTGATTTCGTTCCCAGTTTGGGCAAAACAGGCGCCCGGTGTCAGTTTGCAGATATTCCGGTAATTGTGGTCATCTTATTTGTACAAGGGAGATGCATTGCAAATCAGAGGCTTCTGATGGTGGGCTGATAACAATCAAACAAATCATCAACGCCAAGAACGAGGAGCCATATCTGTTTAGCAAGTTAGCACCATTGTTTTTTTCGCCATAATGAAAAATTTAAATGAAAATTTGAAAAAAGAAGTGAGTTTGGAGGTTTTCAGTCATCAGAAGTGAGGAAGAAAAGAATAAAACTTGCCAGATTCCTATATTTGGTTTTTATTGTGTAGCCAAAAATATAGAAGGCTGATTAAAGATTTATACTTTATTTCTGATTTATTGATTAGGCTAATTTTCCTAAGGATGATCAGTACTTTTTCTTCATCTTCATGTTTGGCTACAAATAAAAATTCCTAAAGAAAACACTGGTTGGCACCAGCGTTGTACTGGTATCAACTTTTGAATATACTAGACTGGTCCTGGTTTCAGGGTTCTTTTTTCTTTTCTTTTTGATACCTGGCACGTAATGGTATCAGGCACATTTTAAAAACTTTCATACCAGTCAGGTACTCGTATTAGGTCCAAAGCTGATTTTTGCCTGGTATATGGCAGGTATGAACGTGGTATATCTCAGGTTTCATACAAGACCGGTACTGGTATAAGACTGGTATTGCTTCAGGTCATACCAGACTGATATGTTCTTTTGTACTACTCATACCAGTACAGTATAGCCACGTTGCACCCTATATACCACTACAACACTGGTTTGCCTCAATGTACCTCCCACCTCAATGCAAAAAAATCCCCAAAATGGAACCCCAACAAACTTCAAACTCGTTGTGATCCATTTGTAAGGATCGCATAATAATGAATGAGAGTTCATTACTTCCAGACTGGGAAGGTACGTACTTTAAAAAGAAGAATTGCACGCACCTGGGAAAAAGTAGCTGGGAAAGTTGTAGGGAAGTGTTTACCCCCTCCTGCTTTGGGAAAGAGTTCTTTACGTCTAGTTTGGGTCTTATCCCCAAAACAGCAACGCCAAGAAGTGGACAAACCTTTCCATTTCTTCCCTTATTGGACAGTTGTCTTGCAATAAAATTGTGCAGGTTTTACATCAAATGGACAAAGCATTTATCTTTAGTGGGTACGGTTAGGTTGAGGGCTTTCCATTTAAGGGCTTAAGGACAAAGCTGAGCGTGGTTAGGGTACGGTTGGAGTTACCATATTCGGCAGTTTGCGCGTAATGTTGCCCAACAGAGGGTGTCAGAGGCCTTTGGGTGGCCCGCCCTGCTTGCCACGTGCATTTCCGGAGCACGCATATATTCGCTCCTACCGCTCACATCCCATTCAGTGTTCACCTCCTCCCTCTCTTCTCTTTTCTCGCTCTAGCTGCATCACTGGCGGCATAACGTCCTTCATTTTTTGCTGGCTGGTTTGTAGTCTTCAGAAACATGGCTTTCTCTCCGTCCCCTGCAATCGACCAAGCGTAACGAGTCAGTGAATTGCACGGCAGGGGAGCGAGAGCGGCTGCCAGCAAATTGTTGTTCATACGTCCCTGCTTGGTAACATTGCTTAAGCTGTAGGAATTTCGTGCGACCTGCCATGTCCCTAGAGGATCGTTCACAGAGCTTGCAATTTTGGCTGTGTTGATAAGAGTCATAGTTTTCGCGATCCGAGTATAGATATAGCCCGTAGTAGAGCTGCCGCTCGATTAGATACTAGAGCTTTTTCTGGAGAGCTGCTCCTCCTGCTGTAGGCATGTGTATAGGCCGGTTCACTATGCTCAAATTGGTGTACGAGATAGAGTTTGTTTTGATATCATCTGGAAGGTTCGGGAATTGGGGTTTGTGATCAGCTATCCCAACTTATCAAAATTTATCCTCTATCAATGTCTACAAGTGCACTTTTCTCAATAGGAGACGTTGCTAGGTGTTATAGTCAATTTAATTGGGGACTAGTTTTGTCACTTTCAATTTTTGTGTGAGTCAAGAATGATGTTTTTTTTTTCAAGGTTTGTTTTAAATTTTTCAATTTTTGATCCTTGGTCTAACTTTGCATGGAGTCTATGTCTGGATCATCAGAAACTTTTGTTTCTCGTATATGCATAATATTCATTTATTTATGCATATATTAATAAAAAAGTTTCAACAACTAAATGATCCAGACATGGCCTCCATGCATGTTAGATAAGCGTCAAAACTTCAGCGAATTTTTGAAACACTTGCAACAAATCAACCATTGCTTCAACAATAGAATTTTGACTATGACGTGATTTAGACATGGATTCCATGCATGTTGAATGATAATTATGAACAATATTAATTTTGACATGATTTGTAAATGGTCTTCATGCATGTTCAAAATGATTATGAATAGTTTTAATTTTGATATAATTTTGACTTTGATACAATCTTAACATAGTTTCCATGCATGCTAAATAAATATAAAAACTTCAATACTTTTAAAATTTGAAACAAAACATTCAATCAACCAATCTATATATTAATAATGCTAAACATCACAAAACAATTTTAAAAAAACTATTGACATTGTAACTAAACTATCTCAAATTCAATTGAAAGTTACTGACATTACAATTCTATTATCCAATGCTTTCTAACATATTCAAGGTGTCTTTATGTGATCACATGGAGCAGCAATAGCGTCAGAGGTCACAAAATTTCCGAAACCATTTTGCACTTCCACTTGCGCGACGTAATGCTATAACGTACAGGGAGATAAAAAAGTCCATATTCTCAAACATTGATGTGCACATGATATCTGCTTGTAAGTTAGAAGATTTAGGAGAAGCTTCAGATCCAGCTGCGGCTATAACGGAGCTAATTTTGGTGTTATAGATATGTCTGCAGTATGCAGCACGTGCGGGAAGGAAGCGATGGCTCCCGGACATTGAGCGTTTTCTAGGATTTCCGTCACAACCAGGCAAGTACCTTCAAAGTCTCACTGGGGCTTATGTATCCAACTTTTCTGCTGAATATATTAGTAATCAGCGACCCTGGATTTAGTCTCTTGAAAGCAGCAGGATACTGCAACATGCTGATTCCTGACCCGCATCCTCTGTAACGAATTCTATGCAGAAGATGATCTTGATCAAGTAATTTCCATGCAAACCTCATGGTGAGGACCAAGTTGTGTCCTTCGAGTAGGGTAACCTGGAGCAGTCCCAACCAATCAAGATTTGCTGCCATACTGAATCCTCTGTTATTAGATGATCTTGATCATACCATCCCCGTACATATTGAAAGAGAAATAGAGAACTTGGCGCTTTTCCTGCGCTTGAACATGCAGAATTGCTACAGTTCTTTCTACCACATTTCTAGGAATGACAGAATGAGCAGAACAACAAACGAGGAGATCGAGCGCCAAGACGAAGAGCGCGATGAAGTTTCAGAACATTTGCCGGATGCCGGAGCTTCTGATAGAGGAACTTGCGACTCTCGAACTCTGTGGCGCATGAGAACAGGTGCATTGCCAGAGAGGCTGATCGGCTGTCTGGAAGGCAACTAGTGGTTCAGTCGAAATGCTGTTCAGAAATACTCATGTTGTCAATATCTATTTTTAATGAGAATTTAGAGGTGGAAAGCTGGAACTGTTGCAGATACAATCCAGGGTTCAACGAAATTGCCTTCATCTTGAACCATGAGCAGTGCTAATCTACTGAGACCATCGTAGCAGGGTATGGCCTAGTTTTGTCCATCTGCTCTACACATGATTCTTTACCCTGATATCTTCCAATAGATCCAAGTGATGTGCATCTGCTGCAGACGTAGATTACGTCTTCATCTTCTTGACCTACCGCCCTGGCAGTCTACAATGCAGTTTTCTGTTCACGGGAGGGTAACAATATTGTTTGTAACAAGCTCCATTGTGAAGCAATCGATCATGCCTATCTCGCATGTTACTTCCTGACCATGACTCCTTAGGATCAGAATGAGCCTTAGCACGGATTTCTTTTGTCCCAGGCCTGCAATCTGTGTGGCACATTGACAGGATGTCGAGGGAGGAAAGCATATAATGTGTTTGTCTACGAACTTTAGTCTTAAAAGGCTCTGTAATTAATTTCGTAACTCTTTCAGCCGTAGCTGAAAAGCATAATATAATGTCTTTGTCTACAGACCCCAGCCTTAAAAGTTCTGTAATTAGCTTCCTACCTCTTTCACTCGCCACGGCTGAGTCTTCAGGTTTCTTCCACATCTTCAACCAATCAGCCTGAGGGTCGTGAACGTTTAGAATGTGAGGTGCATAAGCTCCCAACGTCAGCTCTTAAATGTACCTAGACAAGTCAGCCTGATCACTGCTGGGTAATCTCCTTTGAACTAGACATTTTATAGTCCCCTCCCCATGATCGAATTCTGTACCTTCTGTTCTTCGTACCTACACCACAGATCTGGTCATGATATTATTGAGGTCCCCTCACATGCATGGTATCCTGTAGTTGTTAACGCACTCCATTCCCAGTATGATTTTCAAACAAAATCTTTCTTTAATTTCTTCAAGATTTTTGGGAGGCTGCGTGTTCCCATTCAAGAGTTATGCAAAATCTGACACGGTGATTTGATCAACCTCTCCTTCTTCTCCATGAGAAAACAGTTATCCCCCTGCAGCTTTGCTTCGTCCTGATTTGTAGCCTCATGAAACCAGGACTCATACGTGTATGAAACCCATCCTGCAACAGCTAAGTCGGACAAGCTCACGATATTCTCATGGCTGTTGGGATTCGTGGTGTAGTCCACATCTGGCTCAGACAAGGCCATCAATTCAAATCTAAATTGGAGCTCTGCAGCTTATGTGTTCGCGTTGGTGACTCGCCCCGCTTGCAATCGCAACCAAACCCCCAGTGACCCCCTCTCCCATTCCAAAGCAATGAAGAAATAGTGCCTGGCAGCACTCTGCAGGTCCCGATCAATGAAGGAAATTCGGCGGTCGTCGTGCTGCCCGGACTTAAATTGGGAGTGGGTGATGCAAGGGATGAAATACAAAATATGCAACAGTGCAGAATCTGAATCAATCAGGATCATCTGAAATTAAAGAAGCTCTGTGCAAGTATGTGCAACTCGGAAAATATCTGAGCCAAATGTTATCATTAGCCGGAGTTGGTTGTTAGCGGATGCATGATGATGAAGAAGCTAGCTTTGCTCGGGCTTCCCATTGCCAAAATTGGAAACCGCAGGAAATTCAAGAATTACTACTGCAGAGTCAAATTTGCGCTCATAATTTTGTTCAAATCAAAAGATCCCCCCGGGTCGTACGCGACGGTGGCGGGCTCGAGGCACGTGGGCAACGCGCGCTTTTTCCACTTTGAGCGCTTGGGCCCGGTGACATCGTCTCGTTTTTAGGCTCTAGTAATTTTCATTACTGGACACATTTGGTGCCTTGGGTGAACCAGCACCCACGTTGGTAAGGTGGTAAAAATCTCAAATTTTTTACCTCCCACCATTTTCGGCAACAAAACCCAGTCCCAACTACATTCTTTGCGGAACATGCCGATTTCGTAACCTGCCATCCCATCCTCATGTAATGCCTATTTTGTAACTGTCATGGCATCCCCATCCTGATGTCAACAACATGCCATGGGATGTCATGCCAAAAAAATGTGAACATAGGGTTTCCTTTCATTTGGGTCTAGGCTTCCCAAGACCTTTGTGCTTATGTTTTCACACTTTCATTTTCTTTTTTCTTCTTTCGCCTTGTTGCACCTTTGATCTTCTAGATCATTTAGTAGAGCATCAATGTTGATGGCAAGTTCAATTGTGTTGCAACATTTCTGATTTCAATAACTTGTCTACCTTCAAATATTGATTGATTTGATGTGTGCTTCTTTAAATATAATTTTGATATGAAAGTTTGTTCTAAGCTCGTGCAAGGCTTCCTGTCGTGGAGTTGTTCTAAGCCTTGTAACCTAGATTTATTTTCACAAATGTTTGCAACTACATTAGTACAAGCTTGTTAGCAATGTATTTTCTAGCATGTGTCGAGCTTATATTGCTTAGGTGATATTGCTTAGGTCATTAGGAATAAGGATATTTTGTAGAGCTTGAACCATAAAAAGAAGAAGAATATGGAGTGATTTTGATGCAACTTTTTACTCCATTGGGGAGACTTGTTAGATTTCCATTTCAAGTTTGTATTTATATATGTGGGCTTTTTAAATTCTTGAAAATGTTTGAAAGATTTTGAGCATTTTGCTAGAAAGTTTAAGAAAGTTATTTTCAAAGTTTTGCCTCATTGTTGCCAATTCCAGGGTTTCAATCTTTGAAAGGTGTTGTGCAAAATACAATTATAAACCACCATGTACCCATTCAAGTGCACACAAAATCAACCAATTCAAGTTTTTTTTTTACACAACTATGGTTACAATTAATTGGCTACTCGTTCCTTCTAACATGGTGGTGGGTCTACGTTGCCATATGAAACATCAAAAAATCAAATGTAAGTTGGAAAAGTTTAATGTTTTGGAAACTCTATCTAATATGCTTGCAAATAAGGAGATAGGAATGCTAGATGGATTTGAAGGGTTGTTGAGGTATTACATGAAATTGACATCTATTTGGTTCATAAAGCAATGGGTCACTCATGAACTTTATAATGTCTATTGGAAATATTTTCATCATAAACAATAGATTGAGCACAATGATGCCTCCTCTATTCAATTGAAGCTCAAGACCCAAATTGATGTAGATGCAAAAACAACTTTGGAAAAAGCTCCAATCAACAATGAACATGTTCATGTCCAAGTGTGTAGGCTCAAAAGTCTCAAGGGTTTATTATCAAAACTTCAATACAATAAGAAATGTTGAAAAAATCTAAGACAAAGGATGCCAAGGTCAAAGGGGGGGGGCGGGGGTGGGGCATCACCCAAAAGGCAAGAAGTAGAGCTATGTGTGCATGAGCCAAAAGTTGAAAAATAGAGCACTAAGGAAACCAAGCTGCTTTTTTCAAGTGATTAAGATACAACTACCACTATTGGAAATATAGGTGAAATTGTCACACAAGTATTGGCATCAGTTCATACCTAGTTGCATGCCAATAATATTGAAGGCCTTAACATCATCCAAAACACAAATTAGAAGCAACAAATTCTAATTTAGCAAGTCCGCCTCTACCTAATATGAGTGTAAAGAATTCAAGTGAACCCAAGAATATGGCTTTGCACAATCTTCCCATCTCCGCTACACTTAGATGTTGTTCTACAAGACTTGCACACTTTCAAAGACATCCAAGGTGCATGAAATCACTATTTGAAACTTGTGGAAGCCAAAATTGATCAACATGTAACACTCACATGGGAACCACCCATACCTTTACCAATCAAGCTACCACTTGGCTTGTTTAACTTGTTGCCCTACATGTTGAGGAAGTTTGATTGGGATAAGTCTTCACTTGATGATTTCAAGGCCAAGCTTGGTAAGCTATCAAACTTGTATGAAAGGATGGGAGGAATGGATTGACAATGTGTTTATGGCATCATTTGGGCTATGGACTCACAAAAATCACATAAGTCACACATGCCAAATTATTTATGATCTGATTGGTTTGTGCCATATTTGTAACAAGCCAATGGTTAGATTTTTGTGTATACACCGTCTAATGACACACATGTTATAACCATTAAGGATGTCTACAAAAGAGCAAAGGGGAAAATATCCAAGAGAACACCACCCTACCTTGTTATGCCCTTGAAAGATGAAGCATTCCAACATCAATGTGAAACATTAAGGTTATAATTTAGCCTTTTCATTTGATAAGTGGATGTTGATCTCCATTTTTGCTTACCATATGTGAATCCTAGTACACATGCAACATGCTAGTAACATTATTTCATGTTTCCATTGTAGGGTTGATGAACTATTAGCTAAACTGAGAAATGATGCAACCATCAACCCATTGGATTATATTGTCTTCTTCAAGGGCTTCAAAAACATGGAAATTGACATTTTTTTATGTGATTTGGAATGTTTCACTAACTTGGAAACACCCATGTCTAACACATGGTTGGATTTCATGTGTATACATACATTTGGAAAAACCATTGTGTCCAACAAGGGCATGTACATTGCATTGTGAAAACACCAATAGTTAGGGGATGGCCCATTCAACTAGGTCAAACACTAACGTGTACAATCTTGCGTAAAATCAATAGTACCAAAACAGGGTTTTATACCTTAGAATTGAAGACCTTAATGCTACTTATCCACAAAAATATGTTATATTTTAAAACTAAATTAAACACCTATAATGTTTATGACTTATAACAACAAAGTTTTTGCATCATACCAAAATTGGAACATAATTGATGAACAAGTTTTGTTGGGTTTTATGATCCTTTAAAAAGGGAACGGTGAAAGCACATTAGGTTGGCTAAGTTTTGACACATTAAAGTCCCTTTTCAAAATCCTTTTTTAGGGTAGTTGAAAACTGGATAAAAATATGAATATTTAGATTATATTGAAAGTAGCATTTTTTCCATTTCCAATTTCAAATCATGATGCTACAAAACATATAAAAAATATCATAATTTTTTAAATAATTTTTAAGAATGCAATAATTACAATTTTTGGGATTTTGAAAAGTTCATAACATAATAAATTAAAATCACATTCTATTCATTTAATGGATCTTTATTTTTTAAAACATAATTCATCCAATCTCAGATAAAAGTTCATATCCATGAGTTTTGTGTTAAGCATGATAGAATTTGTTGCGAAGATTCAAAAGTCCATTACTCATTAAAAATTTAGGATTTTGATGTTTTTTTTGCATTTTTAAAATGCCAAATCCATTAGCATTACATATGTGAGTCCCTTTTATGATTTTCAATGAAAATATTAATGTTTTATATTTAAGTTTTAAAGAGATGTAGATTAAACTATAAGTGTGACACCTAAAAAGGGACTACATAGTGTGCTTTCACCCAAAAGTATGACTCACCATATCTAAAGCCACCTTTCTCCAACTTATGGAGGGTGACAATATAATCCAAGTAGTAAAAAAAAGGCCCCACATCCTTGTCCCAACCAATAATCATCTTGTTCAAGTTTGATATGGATTTTGTACATGCCAAGAAAATTAATCACCCAACTTCACAACTTCTATAGGTGGACAATATGAAATTTTAAGTCATTTCTTTTCCATTCTTTAGCCAATTCAGGAACACCATTTGCATATCTAACATGTTATATGAAGTTATTAATAATGCATAAATGGAATTAAAAACACTTCACTGAGTGGGCATGTTATCTTAAGTGTGTACATTCTTGATTTCGGTGATGTAGTGGTGTAAATGAAAAATTCAATATGTATGTTCAATAACTTTTATATCTAACACAAGTAGCTCAATATTGTTAAATGTTAATACTTCTTCCTTTGTTATGAGTAACATTTGGCAAGTTTTTCGCATCATGTTGTTGTCCTTCCCATGCAACATGAGTTGGACACATTGGGAAAAATGTACAACAAATTGCATCCCCTAATAAGAGAAAGAACAAGTCACAAACACAATGACCAATCACTAGGTAAATTATATTGTCGCCACTACTAGCTAAAGAGTATGTTACAATCAAAGTCTTCATGAATCTAAAAAACATGTGTACATAACTCGATACACCACATGAAACATCCTTGAACAATTGATTTCCCATGGTAGGCATATTCAACTCATAACTTGCATTTTCCATGTAACAAACCACAAGTTGGGTTGTATGGAAACTTTAAAAGACACAAACATGATAAATAAACTATGTTTTTAAACATAACCCCATCTTTACAAATTAACGTAAATCTCCCTCCAATATCCAAATGTTCCAAGTGGTAAGGGGTATGTAATGTGCATATGAAATTCTCGGAACATGTAATAGGTTATGTGCAAGTTGATACTTGTAACATGGAAGGTTATTCTAATTGAAAATGCGACTAGGCATAAAAAACGTGCATAGGACATAGTCAAGGAAAGAATGCATGTGTTAGGAATGTGAAGAATCAACACTCACTGAAATAAAGAGACATATAATGAGCCAATGTGTTTACTTTGGATTTAGGACTATTGTCTTTTTTGGGGTCCTTTTTTTCCAAAAAACATGTTTTCTTAAAGAGGAATTTTCAAATGAAATGTTTTGAAACTTTTTCTATATTGTATTTATAATTGCCCCAATATGTCTTTTTTTTTTTACAATCAAATTTGGAGAAATATGAATTTTTGAAAGTACATAAATTTTGTTAGATTTTGTGTTTCATCTTGAAAATTTGTCATCATTTCAAATCATACCAAAACATGTTAACACTTTCAACTTTAATTTTTTATGTTCTATCCTACAAGTTTTTTTAAACAATATATACATTGCATCACATTTACATGTTGAAAAGGACTCATGAACTTTTTTTAAACCTTAATTTTTGATGAACACAAAATTAAAAAAATATGAAAATTTGAGTGTTTTTTTATATGTGTTTAATAATACATTATTACTATAAAAAAATTGAGGATGAAGTAAATTGAATTATGAAAATTAAGAAGCCCTTTATGAAAGTGATGTCATTGAATGAAGTTGCTAAACATCCTTTATTTAGACCAAACTTTGATATTGGAATTTTTTTTTATTCATTTTAGATTTTTCAATATCCATATTATGCAATAAACACAACTTTCCATGATTCACATGCCATTAAAGTGGCACCACATAAACAAACGTAACAAGAATTGCAAAAAATTGACGTTTTGACATCAATCTTGGCTTGTTTGAGTTCATTTGCACCTTAGATTCAATAATGGTATGGAAACATGATAAGAAGGTATAATCTTGTTCCTTGGGAAAAACTTGCACTACCCATAGAAGAGGAAAAAAATTATTAAAATATCATTGTATGTATGGGTGGACACTTTAGGCATATTTATATACCCTAAGATCATGTTCACAAAAAGGCAATTGGAATGAATTTGTTGATAGGTTTAAATTATTACCAATAGGGATCCAGGAATTAATTTTACAAAAAATACATGGAAAAAAAATTGTTTGGTCATTACAAAATTATATTCTATACATTAATGGTGCAAAATTATATCAATATAGAAAATGGCTACCAATAATAGTGTATGTTCTTATCTTAACAAAAGTGGACAAACTGACAGTGACTAATCATATTGTGAGTATGAGAGATGAAAAAAAATATTTAAAACCAAATATTAATGAATTAATCAAATGGTGGATACCTTTTGTTTTGTTACAATTACGGTGTAGATGGATTGAAGAATTCACAACATATAGTTACGGAAATGAATTATATTACTTTAAAAAATTAATCACTAATGAAAGACAATTACCACTATTACTATAAATGACAAAAGAAACTTCTATAGGGGTATACAAAGTTGATTTGGGGTTTTGTTATTTGCACATTCTAATAGTTGTTTTCTCCATGTGGATTTAAGGATTTTTATGGGATATATCAACTTAAAACAAAAGGGGTAACTCATTTTTAAAATGACTATAGAAAGAGCAAATTACATAAATATGTACTCTAATTTCTTCACTTGTTATGAGCCAAATATGGCAAAATCAAAATTAACAATAAATTATTATAATAATGTTTATCAAGGTTGGCATGAACAATAGTGAACAATGTCTATATTATTTAAGAAGAAGAAAAATTAAAGGAGGTCAACACTATAGAGATGGTTCAAGAAAGATTACATCGATTAAATAATTTTGGATGGTCTATAGCAAAATATCTTTATACACCTCAAAGAGTACCAAAAAAAGAAACATGGGAGAGTTTTATCGAAATTTTTTGGGAACTACCACAAAATTTTCAAGCATTAATCATAGAAAAATTACATGGGAATACAAAAGCTTAGTGCATTCAATATAAATCATTGATTATAAATGCATTTAAAATAACAAAGTATAGATTATGGCTCCCCATCCTAGTCTATTTACACATATTGCTGCAAATTTAAAATGTTTACACAACATATCATGTTATTAAACTACTAAATAATAAAGAATTTAACAAAGTAAACATCAAAGCTTTAATTGAACAATGGATGTCATGTGATGCATTATGGGTACCTGGTAGAAAGAAAGGGGAATATGTTTAAGAACAAAAGGAAATAAAAAGTATTTTTCAAAGGAATACAAAAGAACTATGTTAATACCTACTTTACTTATTCCACCTTTAATAGAAAGGACATTAAAAAAAAAAAGGGATAAAAAGGGTAGAGGGTATACATTCAAGGGATCCCATGATAGATAAGAAGAAAATTCAAGAACAAGCTAATATAGAATGAAATTTAAGAAGAAAAGTGAAGGAAGATCTTAGGAATGTTGAATTCTAGGTTAAGCATTCTAATACTTACAATTAATGGAAAGAGTTAAGCATTTTCAATAGTAAGACAAAAGATCAGCTCTGAAAATCATTGCTTCAGGAAGCATTTGCACTGGCTACACAAACAACAGTTGAAGGAATGCATCCCATTACAAGTGATGCTGATGCAAAGTTCACAACATTAACTACACCTAAAGAACACAACAAAACCAAAACATCAACACGATAGGAGGGAGAAGCTCAATCTTGGCTAAAAACTCTCATACTTGAACAAAAACCTACCAAAATAGGAATGTAATCCTTGCAATCAATACAAGGGTTTCTCACTCTAGCCAAATATCTACGGACAAACTTATTCAATACTAAAGTAAAAAAAGAATCAATTCCACACAAGGATAACAATGCAACATAAGAAAGAATCAATACAATAAGAAATCCATTGTTTGAAATAGTTGAACAATAACCACTATAGTTGGAAAGACCAACATTTGTTGTGCAACAAACCAATTTATTTTCCCAATTCACAGTAGTTGTCATACTTATGCCCCCAATAATGGTGGTAATGGCAACAAACATATTACGAATACCATTGCCCAAGTTCCATGATGGCAATGATGCAGTAACTCATATAAGAAGATTGGCCAAATTAGGTGTAACAAATGGCGAGGATAATAATGCACATAAATTACAATATTTTCCGACAACATTATGAGGAAAAATTTTGAATTAGTTGTTATGAAACAACAAACCTTACTGCAACTTGGGGAGAGGTTCAAAATGCATTTATTTCAAGACTTAGTGATGTGCACAGTGAAAGACAAGCCATAGTAGCTTTGAGAAAATGAAACAATGGAAACATGAAACGGTGGAAAATTATGACAAATTTTTATAATTATGTGTTGTTATACCACAATAGCCATATGATGTATATTTGAAAGAAACCTTCTAGAAAGGATTAAGAAAGAAGTTAAAACTACCCATTATTGGAATGCTTAAAGTAATGATTGTTGAAGTAGCTAATTTGGCAAAGGAAATTTAAAAATCTCCACTACTACAAATTATGGTTTTTCAAGATGTCCAAGTTGACTAGCTTGTCCATTTTGACTAGAAGGAATGACTAAGGCACAATGCTTGAATGGACATTATAATTTTTTAGTCAATTTGACTAAAATGACCTATTTGACTATTAGTCAAATGAGCACTTAGTCAACTTGGACACATAAAAAGACACCCTTGGTCAAGTTGACCATTGGTTTAATCAAATGGACACCCTATATTATACTACATTTTTTAGTTGTATAATTTCTTATATGCCATTAATACCAATGTAACAAATTTAGCACCAATTAAAATGGCCATATTGTAACTTGCAGCCAATAATTACTTGAATATAACTAAGTGGATTACATACATATTGGATATTTAATCAAAGGTGCAATTGAGGTTCAAGGTTTTGCCATGATGTTAGTTTTGAACAAAAGGAATATTTATCTTACATTTAGGTTAGATTTAATACATGTTTATTTTATAAGGTCTATAATCCAAAATTCAAAACATATGGATACTTGTGGAATTTAATTGTGGATACAACTTGTTTTGGAATTTAAGGGTACATATGGGAAATGATTTATACTTGTGAAATTTAAATCCAAGGCAACTATTATTGCTTCACCCAAGTTCAAATGAAACATAAAGCTCTAGTAATGTACCATTCACAATGTCAAGACCAAGATCCAAAACACATGATCTATGAGTTAGCTAATTTTTGCCAAATTTGTAAGGTAGAATGTTCTGACACCACTGACAATATTGTCAAAACAAAGATCTAAGACAATATATTAATTTAAATTTTGTACACATAGGGTTAAATGATACCATTGATAATGTCAAAATGAAGATCCAAGATAAATGATCTAATTCTATCAAGGATGAACATCTAATTTTGCCATCAAAGTTGAATTTATGATTATATTGCAATAAAAAATATGTCTTGAATTTAATTTTTCTAAGGATGAACATCTAATTCTACCATCAAAATTGGATTGATGATTATATTCCAATAAAAATTCTATTTTGGATCTAATTCTACCATCAAAATTGGATTTATGGACTATTCCAATAACAAGTTTATCTTGGATCTAATTCTACCATCAAAATTGGATTTATGGACTATTCCAATAACAAGTTTATCTTGGATCTAATTCTACCATCAAAATTGGATTTATGGACTATTCTAATAACAAGTCTATCTTATATCTAATTCTACCATCAAAATGGATTTATGACTATTCCAGTAACAAGTCTATCTGAGATTAAATCTACCAAGGATGAACATTTAATTTTTCCATCAAAAATGGATTTATGATTGTATTCCAATAACAAGTCTATAGATGTAACAAATCTATACATATCGACAAATCTACACAATTAGAATTCCAAATGTGATCTAAGATACCATCCAAGATGAATACACCAATCATACAGACATCTTTAAATGGTGAAAGGAAAAATAGATAGGTAGGCTTCAACATTAAGATGATATTATGCACCTTGGTCCCCCTATCGTTTGGAAAAAATCTAGTAGGTACAAATTTTTAAAAAATCGACATATTTTGTTATAATCAACCCAAGCCATTTGTCACAAATGCAACCAACTTGGTGTGCATAGATGAATCCAAAAAAAATTGTCACCTACACATTCACATATAGTAATATAGGTTTAAAATTAATAAACAAAATTATAAAAAGAAAATTATTTGGCAAACATAAGACATTTTCAAAATGCTTCTAGAAATGAACATGTTTTCTTCATGATAATAACCATGAGCATAATGGAAAAACCATAATTTGCATGTAGACATTTTTAGAATGTAAGCTTATTATCATTCCACATGCTGAAAGTTTGGTGTTCAATGGTATAATCAGTCTTGTTACTAGTTGTTGCATTATCATTTCAATGCTCTTGATCATAGAGCCGATCCACTTGCGTATTATTTATTTTTCACCTACAAATGGATATTCATTGTTTTAACCCATAAAAAGTAGTGTGGAAGCTAGCTATTCAAAAAGAAATTCTAGCCTTAATTACAACCCAACAAACCTAATTGCACGCACCTTTTAACCTGCCGTGCTTGTATTTAACAGAAGTGAAATGGCCTTGTCAACAAAGAGGATTTCATTCACCATCTGAATCTGATGAAGACAAATTTCATTATAGTTCTTCATCATCATTGTCACCTTCAAAGGTTGTTGCAATTTCTTCAGTTAGAACTTGTGCTTGGGTGATTAATTCACCAACCACCTCATCAACATCTGGATATTGGGATGCAATAACCACTTTGTTAGTTGGATTAACATCCACTCGTAAACCTACATGATCAACATTATTCCCCATATCAAACAATGCCAACTCTGGATTGCCTTCTCTAGTGAATTCACTCCTTCATCCTCTTAGTTCTTAGCGCAACACAACCTTCCAATTCCTTGGTGCTTGTATATCTTTTGCAAAAAAAACCTATTCAACATGCATAGGAAAGGCAAAAGATTGGGTTGAAAGAGGGATCAGATGCTCAAAGTTCACTAAAGTAAACCGGTAATCATCACGCTTCATTGTGGCATTTGTACCTTCATAATTTGCCACCACCTAGTTGTAAAGAAGAAGAACAATTTGGAACTTGCCATAATCTAGTTCTAGTATTTCCTTAGTCCACCCAACATATTCAAGTGATGCCATGATTGGGTTATAATCACTAGAATGGGAATGATATTCCTATTCAAATGTGGTTGCTACTCCTGAATCTGAAGTTGATACGTGTAATTTTGCACTTGCCATTTGAAGATGGTTCCCAAAAGCATACATAGAGCAGTATGCAATGGCGATATTTATAGGGGGAGTGCTTATTGAAATCACATCTCCTTGGACCTCCTCTCTTTTGGTTATGTTTTTTGCAACAACATTGGGGAACCAACTTTCAAAAGGAGGCAATTCTATTAGGGCTTCTGAATAGATTAACCTCCTATTACGTGCCCTTTGTGTAGCTCATGAAAATGTTGCCCTTTCATTGGTCCTTTGTTGTTGAGCCATTGAATACCTCCTACATGCATACCATTATATAGTCCTTTAGTTTATTTGTGTTAACCAACATCAACATTAATTCCATACAATAATGCCACCAATCCATGTATATCCACTTGCTAAATTTAGCAACTAGGGTAGGGATCACAATCAATAACCAAACTTGCCAAAAAAAACATTCCAAAACCAGAGACCGAAATCCAACAAATGAAAACCCATGACCAAAATCCAAAAGCCCTATATCAAATATCACAATTTTGAAACCCTAAACTAGAGTTCAAAAACCCCAAACCATAATTGGGCAACTAAATATCCATGCCCATAATTCAAAGTCCTTAAATGAAATATGATGTACATAGGTGTTTAATCAGTCCTTACAAATCATATTAAAGTCCTTAGACCTAGGTCATAATTCAGATATTAAAGTTGATGTACATAGTGGTATGATCAATCCTTACACATCATATCAAAGTCCTTAGACCTAGGTCATAATTCAAAGATTAGGGTTGATGTACATAGTGGTATAATCAGTCCATACACATTAGATCAAAGTCCTTAAACCTAGGCCATAATTCAAAATCTTTCAACAAGCAAAAACTAGATTTGACGTACATAGTGGTCATGATCATGTGTTTAGGGCTAGCATTTTTACTCACACCATGAATCTGTTGTTGATGCATTGTGGATAACAAATGTGTGGGCCCAATTTTTAAGGTTGGCACTCAATTTATGAGCATGGCCATTCCTTTCAAGCACTTCATCATGCATTGTAGGTTCTTCTTGGTCATCCCAAACTCTCTACCTTGTGGACGTCACTTCACAAATGTATTTTATACAAAATCCTAAGGCTTCTCCAATTGTATACCATGTTGTCATGCTCCCTTCTGGTCGTGTCATGTTTCTTGTGTAACCTTTTACAGCTTTCATGTACCTTTCAATGGGGTACATCCACCTTGTGTGGACTGGACCGCAAAGATCCAACTCTTCAACAAGGTGTATTATTAAGTGTGTCATAACATCAAAGCATGTAGGTGGAATCACCTATTTTATAGTTGACATAGTTTCCAATGCCTCTGATTTTAGCACTTGCATGTTTTGGGGGTCAACCACCTTAGCACAAAGTTTGTTAAACACCCTACTTAAGTTAATTAGAACCATCCGCATTTCTTCCTGCATCAACTTGCAAAGGCATAAGGATAATACCTACTACATCATTATGTGATAATCATGGGACTTTAAACCTCCCAATTTTCCCTCCCTCACCACCTTGTTCCATAAGGTTGAAGCATAGTTTGATGGGGTTTTCAACTTCTTTATGATCTACAAAAATACCTTCTTTTTTTCATTTGACAACACATAGGGGGCATTTGGTTTCATGTATGAACCATTTGCTAGTTGTCATAGCCAAAATTAAGGGCGAATGCCCATTTCTTCCATATATTTTTGAATAGCCACGTAATCCTTTTCCTCAAATATAACCTTCAACATGTTCTCACATATGTTTTCTTCACAATGCATAACATCTAAGGTGTGCCTCACTAAGAGTAACTACCACAAAACCCAAAATTGGTTAATGGTTCCCACACAAAAATCAGATTCAATCCATGCCCTCAAATTAAGGTTGTGGGTTCTATTACATTAACTAGTTGAGCTTGACATGGTGGGCATAACCTACAAGAGAACATCAAAATGTAGATCAGTAGTCCATGCCCCAGTTGTATAGAAACACTAACCTCCCAATATGGTAATTGGAAAAATATGCTTTTCCTCTTCACATCATGTGAACAGACAAGGTCCTCTCTATCATCTCTAGCGTGTGTTTTCATGTTCAGCCACCTCTTTCTCTCTTTTGCCCTTTTCAAAAAATCACTAACAAAGACTCTAATCAACCCTCTAAATAATACACAACCATTATAACAAGCATGGATTGATTTGTAGGTAAATCCTAGCCATCGCACTATGTTCTTGGCTTGGTACAATGACTTGGGAAGGGTGTTATCCTTAGGGAACAATTCAACCTGCAACAATGTGAAAAGTTCATCCACAAATTAATTTATTACTAACTCCATGTGTACTTACCAAGTTCAATAGTAATAAAATGGAGGCAAATCAACTACTAGGACAACCTTCATAAAATGGGGTTTGGGCCTCTTTGTACATTTCAACTTCTATTTTTTCATGATCAACTTCCATGTCCACCTCCATGGCAACAAAGTCCAAACTAAAGGCACCATTCCAACCATCAAAATTCCCCCCTTCAATTCTAGGAATTTTCATCCCTATTCCCAACATCTACAATATTACCTTGAAGTTCATCACAACTTCCAAATGCTTCAACCACCATTCTACCTAGCTCAATATCTTGATCCATCCTTGTGTTTGGGTCTACCCAACATAAGTATTTTGATCCATTGGTGCATCTTGGTTTAACCTTTTAGGTTCTGTACATATTTCATCAACCCCCTATGATAACAAACCAAACAAAACAAGTGAAAACATATGAAAAAAAAGATCAAATTTTGGACAACTAGCATGGCTTGTACCCATGTACCCTAAATCATCACCTAAATCATCACACTAGTTACAATATTGATCGAATTTGAATGCAAACATGGACATACAACAATCATGTCATACCAAGATTAGCTTGGTCTGTGTAGGATCATGACCATGTTTCTAAAAATGGTTTTTAATTGTTGCCCTTAAAACAAGCATGCCACCACCACAACACCATCTACAAGGGCACCTATATTTTGCCATCCCAAGCTCATTTTCCATTGCTTCTTCTATTCTATGGAGTCTTTCCTCCCATGTTTCTCTATGACTTGCAAGATCTACGAGTCTAGTAGTGTCCATGACCACTTGTAATGATGTCTAGTTGGTTTGATTGGCTTGTTGTCCAACACTTGCATTGAATGATTGAGTCACTAAACATGCAATTGTTGCAAATATTGGGCTAGTGTTTGCTTAACAAAATGATAGTCATCCAATATACAAATACAACTCATATCCCAAAGGAAATTTACTTAAACATGCATGGCAAACTAAACTAAAGGATTGGTGTAGAATTAGGTATTAACCAAAACCCAAGTACCTACACTTAATCAACCATACACACCCATGTTTGTTTAAAGGTCATTTGTACTTAATAGGATCCAACATGATGGCAATTATCTAACTATTGTTACTAGGGCCTCATCATAGTCACTACATCCTTCTTAATGCTCCAAATGCATATGTTGGCTTTCCATTATGATCCTTTCTACACAATTCAACTATCCATAGAGATCACATTGGCTTTCAATTCAAGAGAATCCACAATGGATGAGTTCAGCGCATACAATTTGGTTCCTAAATGCTTATGGAAGAAAATCTCCATTCACCTCTAGAACAAGCTTATGAGACTAAGCTTAATCTCATTTTAATTTAGCTTGTCCCTATCCAAGCAAGCATCCAAGGTTGGGGCATAAAAAGGACTACCTAGAGGACAATGGTTGGGACTTTTGGGTCTCTTGCATTCTAAATTTTCTACAAGCACACTAATGATGACTGCTTGGATGTAAAACATATATAAAGTTAATGGAAATATATCTATGGAATTCCAAAAAAAATGGTGATAAGTTGGACAACATATTGATACCTATTACAACTTGAATGGGATTGGAATTGTCCAAGTCATGTTGCCAAACTACTCTCTACCTTTATCACTACAACCTGATTTGAACCCTTCATTCCCAGAACCCCATTTCATGCCTCTATAAATCTACACTACACCAACTTTCCAACATATTGTGCTCTCCATAGATGAAATCATCACCATTTTGAACTATCCATGTTGATAATTTATGAGTCTTTTACTATTTAAGTCAACATGAATAAAATTAATAACCAACAATAAAGTTAGTCAGATTTCAAATCCAACAACATATTAGCAAACAAGACAAAGGGGAGATCCCCATGCCTAAAAACAACCAAAAAAACCAAGGAGCGATGTGAACAATACTGATCATTTCACATAAGTTCAATGACCTTCAATAGCAACTTGTATGGTCTTGACCATTACCAAAAAAATTTGAATGACTTCATGAGCTCATGACAACAAATGGAGGCCAATGTCAAATTGTTCAGTAATGTACTAAATCTATCAGAAGACTAGCAATCACAAAAAATTTCAACCATGTTTATTACAAAAATTAAACAAAATTTATGACAAGACCTATAAATATATTATATGATGACTACAATCTAAATCCCATAATCATGGAACATGTTACAAATTACCATTGCATTTTTTCTAATCGCAAAAATTGGGAAACTTGGTCTACTACTGGTATCCACTCATGAAAGGAACCCATACTCTCAACAAGGGTGTAAATGTAATAGACATACCTTCTGCATAACTTTAGGATCAACATCCAGGCCGTGGAGAAAACGATAATTGCAACCTATCGCCTCATCTTGATAATAACGTACCAGCATTATGAGTCTTTTATTAGTAATAAGGACCTTTATCTCCCATTACTCTAGGAGTTCTCTCGTAAGAAAATGAAGGGGTTCTTTTTACAAAATTGGATATATAGAACAATTTTCCAATCAAAACCTTAGATATCTCTTTATGTTATCTAGCCAGTCACCACCTTGAATAAAGATCTGATACTGGAAATATTGATTGTTGAACTATCATAGATATCTTCAATGTGTAGCTATAGCTTTCAAATTGTCATTGCCCATAGTCGTTTTCAAGTTAGTAGTGGGAATTGAATCCTTGAGTAAATCATACTTGAATAAGGGAATAAAAATGGCACTGGCATGTCAAGTTGATACTTAGAAAAACCTGAGTTCAAAAATGGGCTTATGTTGTATACATCAGAATTCATTGCAAAGATTTAGTTATATTTTGACAATGACACAGTATATGGGTGGATACATGCACACTAGTTAATTTGTAGAAGACTTTATTGGCATGCACAATTGGGATGTTAGGAAGTTTGAAAATTGCCCTATATGAAACCAGAAAACCTAGAAGCATGTTATCTCATCAGCCCAACTACGTGTAAGAAAATAGACACCTATTAGATAAAAGTGTAGGTTAATGAAATGTAAGCCAAAACTTAAGAAACTAGGTTATAACAATCACTAATAAAATGACAAGGTTTGGTGAACACAAATCAACCAACAAAATTCTTGTTTACAAGTCTGTGAACTTTCATTGTTGCATTTGTGTTAATGCCAAGAGCACATATATTTCTTTGCGAAAACATTGTCTTGTCTACATGCTCTCTACTACTATAGTTCAATTATGTCAAAAATTGATTTAAGTGAGCAATACTTCAAAATAGAAATTGGCATGATGGATATTTACCTAGTTTGATGTAGATCAATGTAACATGCGGTCTCGTTGCACTATCCAATCCACCACCTTCACATTTGCAATTGTAATGAATGCACCTGGAACACATAACAATAGTAGGGACCACCAAATCTAAAGGAATGAGTTGCAACAAGATAAACATACAACTTCTAAATGGATGCAGATTAGGTCAACAAAAAGTCATTTCTTTTAACCTAACTAAATTTCAAATTGCCTCATTTCATCCATAATACATACATTCATTCATCTCAAGTCAATGAATTTCTCACCTAGGTTGGATGAACTTAGGGCCTACTAAAGCTTGCAACTAAGCAAGATTCAAGTGTATTAGTTTTCGGCATTTGAAAACTATGAGAAAACAAAGGCTTGCGGACTTAGCTCCAATGTGTAATTCCATATTTTCACACATGTAGTTGTGATGATTATTCAAGGGTGTTAGTTTCTCACAATCATGACATTTCCACGTAGAGGTAATTTCCAACTTATTGGTTTTGTGCAATGTGGTGTGCATATACACAACTCATTGAACTATAGTGATAGAGGTTAGGTATATACTTAAGCAAGCTTTGGACGAGGCATGGAGAGAAGGAAAGCTTTTGAAAACCCAAGTCTATCAAGTTCAAAGTTCAAGAAGGTGAGTTTGTTGAACTTATCAAAATCATTAATGGGTTGGCAAGACATGAACACCACATTGCATTGTTTGTGTGAACCATTTTTTTCTATTTTGGATTGAGCATAGATTGTCAACATTATGTGAGAGAACTCTGCCATGTTTTGTTATGTGATTGTCTCATTCTTTTCATGCTAGATGGTGTGAACTGGTCTGCAAAGCTTTAGCCCATGGCGATAACTAATGGGAATGCGTATGACTGTGAATATGAAAAAGTCAGGGAAAAAAATATTGTTCACAACGAGTCTATGTTGAGGTCCCTAAACTTGCATGTGATCCCTAGGTAAGTTCATCAGTCCCCATGTTTAACACCTTTTGTCACTTGATTGCAACATCAGTTTGGATGGTTCTCTGTGGGTTGAATCAAATCACTATTTTTTTTGTAAATCTCACATTCCAAATTATGTATGTATATAAATCTAAGCTTCAACATTCTCCAAAAAAATTTAAACCTTCTACATAGTTGTACAACTTGAAACAATGTAGGGCTTGTATAGTCTTATGTTGTAATCCATTTTCTATTACAAAAAGGTATATTTATAGTTGGGTGTAGGTTGAATGGAAGTTATAAGGTTCAATCATTTTCCTTTTGGACTAATTTTTCTAAGCATTGTCCATGTGCCCCCTTAACTGTTGTTTAAGAACTTGGTATGTAGGATACCCCTCAACATTTTAACTGACGTGGGCTAATCAATTCTTACATATGTGTGATAAAACATTGCAACATTCAAATGTTTGTAAATTGGATTGTCCATAATTTTTTGTATTGTTCATGGTCAAAATCTTAATGTTTAGAAAATTTTATAGATGCATATCCACATTTTTCCATGTGAAGACACAATGTAGGATCGCTTGTCTAACATATCATGGGGGTGTTTGTAAAAAACGAGAATTTTGACTTGGGAAATTTTTGTGTACAATGCCATCTAAGAGGGGTTTTAATGTTCAAATTTTGATCAAAAAGACTAGTAGGATGTTATTTTATGTTAAGCACAAGTTGGTTGATTTTATATGCATGTTTTGTTGGGCCAAACCCAATAATTGTGGATTGGGAGGCAAATGCATTTTTGGGACAAAAATGAACGCTGTGTAGGGTCCTTGAACTATCTGCTCTTGTTGGTAAGCATGTTCCATGCATGAAAAATATAAATTACAACTTGAAAGAGATGCAAAATTTCATGTATTTCTTCATTATCAAAGGAACAAAGGGTCACATGATCAAAAAACAAAACTGATGACCCTTTTTTGTTCTATAATTTAATGTCAATTTTTTTTTAGAAACACCAATATCTAAAGATTAATAATCCAACTTTGTGGTGTGATCCATCATTGCCTTTATATGCTCACTCTTGTACAAAGATTTGTAGGGTCCACACAATTTGTGGGAAGAAGTCAACAATTGCAAAAGGGGTCTTGGGGCCTAATAGGTATCCAAGAACCCCAGTGCATTGTAATGCACGTTGCAAGAGGAAATCCAAGTCCTTGAGTAGTCATTTTCCTAAAGCAATGAAAAACAAACCCACTCACACTTATGTTTTTCAATTGGAAATGTGCTTAAATCCTCCTTAGAAGACATCAACTTGGAACTAGAGGAGGGGGATTGGAGGTGTTTTTGCAAAGTTGAAAGGAGGCAAACCAAAACAAGTAAAACTTTTAACATCCCCTAGCCCCATCTCCTGGATTGGTTATGGACTATAAATTATTATGGATAGAATTTATGTTGCACATTTTCATCAGTTGTTTTAAATTCCCAATTGATCAATGAAAGGATCCCACATGGCAATGGCTATGTATATTTATTTGTGCATTTGCAAAAATATGGACTTGGGTTTTGTTGCAGGGGTTGAAGTAAAGTGTTTTCCCTTCGTGCATTCAAATTTGTATGTTGAACCAACTTTGCGCATTTTATATTTTGCATCCTTGGCGCCTTAAATTTCATAGAAAGCCGAACTTCCTAGACCTTGGAAATTGAGAACAAGTATAGATTCACAACTGTCCATGGAAAAGGTGTCCATCCCTAGTGGTGATGATGTTGACCAACATTGGAACAAAGCCCTAGATATGTTTGAAGATAACAACTATGATGATAAAGAATCATCTGTGGGTGATGAAAGTAACCATGGAGAAGGTGGCACAACTTGTAAGTCTTTAGATGGTGATTGGCCCAAATTCACCACACCTTCACATGGTAACCAGGATATTCTGAACCCAAGAATGTCAATATAATGCCATGCACATCTAGTATGATTTCTCAAGCTACAAATGATATGGGTGGCATGCCCACTAACATTGTGAGTGCAACAATTCAAAACTAGGTACCTACTATGAATCCCAATTTGTCGAACAATCTTAGCATTCAAACACAAGATCAAATACTTGCCACAAATAATACTTTATTTAGCGACTTAAGGAACATTTTCTCTAGTTTGGTTGGGTTGCCAAATGTGAACATGGGGTAGTGGAATCCATTGCAATAAATGCAAGTTATGCAAACGTTGCAAACCCTAGCATCACTAAGGATTGGCCCCCTTGGATAGTAAACATGTTCACAAATGGGAAGCTTTCAAATGGGAGGCTTGCAAATGGAAGGCCCGCAAATTCTTGATGGAGCTCAAGGGGGACAAGGTGGACATGACCTTATGGGTTTTTTGTCCAAGCCGCAAGGAGTGGCACAAGTACAAGTACATGGCTAGCCTAATAACATAGAAATGGTTGGGTTTAATGATCTTTTGGGGGCAAAAGAGGTTGTAACTATTGGCTTAACTAAAAAAGAACAATAAACTTTCCAACGTAAGGTTTGTAGGCTAATTGTGAGCAAGGCATGCAAACTAGCTATCATTAAAAAGGCCAATAGACAAAAGCCATTTTTTGTTTCTTGTGATCTATTTGGAAAGCCCAACCACCCCATAGGAATATTTGGATTAACATGCTACATGGTTATTGTAGTTGTTTGGATCTTGGCATTGACAACATTAATGCCCAGCCCCATCATATGATGAATGAGGTGTTTCACAGGCTAGAAGAGAACTGGGAGTATGTTGGGCATGATTTATCATACAAGGAGTTTAAGGCGCAAGTGAATGTTTACCTAAAGAATAGGCGCCATGCTCTAAAGCTTCTGATTGAAGCAAATGCAACAAGGCCTAGGGATTGTACAAATGATCATTGGGAGAATATGAAACACCTTATTGCCTTAAAGCAAAATAAGGGGAAGTTGCTAGATATCATGCCATGCAAACAAAAGTTAACACTCCAAGCCATTCTAGCCATGGCAAAAAGGTGGGGACTTCAGGCAAATTGGTAAAATTACTAACCTTTGGAAAAACCCTATTGTTATTATTTGTTAGATCTGCTTGTTGTGTGGCCATTTGCAATGCAAAAAAACCTTTCTTTTCTTGTTGTTCAAAACTTGAATCTTGTTGTGTGCAGATGAAAATGAATTGGGACGGCCCCCTACACTAGCTAAAGTAAATGAAGATCTTTTGAAAGAGAAGGGAACCGCTAGACTAATTACAAGATGTACTCCTTCTCCTTCCACAAATATGGTAAGACACCTTAACTTACATTTGTATAATGTTTGTAACATACTTTTGTTCCAAATTACCAAATTGTTGATTAATTAATCTTCACATGTGTTACTAACCTTGTTGCATTATGGGTAGGCACTTTCAACTAGCAAGCACCGAGTAACTCAATGCACTTCTAGTGTAAATGGGTGCCAAGTTGGAATAGGAGGCTTAGTATTTTGGAAAGCATGATGGCTCAAGGTGTTGCTATTGTCACAAAGAACATCCCACAAGTAATAACAAATTTTGAAATGCCTCAAGAAACTCCTAAGGTACAACCAATTGCACCCAAGCAAAGTACATGTGATTTTAACAAAACATTTGAGTGCAGTGTGCCAACTATGGACAACATCAATCCAAGGGGCTCTCACAATGTTTAGGTGTGTGCCCTTTTGTTCTCGTATGCCCTGACTAAATGGCTTGAATTCCTATTTGATTGAGAACTGAATAAGATTATATGGAGCTCAAGGTTGAAATTGAGTGTACAAAACTTGATGTTCTTTAGGGTTTATATGAGTTCATCTTTTTGTGGCTTTGAATTCAACCATAATAACCCATGTGTAATGTTTTTCTCTTAACAATAGCTAAATGGCAATTTGTAATTAGTTGATGGCACTCAATGTGTTGTTGCTACATCCAAATCATACCCTGAATTTGAAAATGTTGGTTTGGATAATGCCATGGCCCTTTTAAACATGCAAGCACAACATCCTTGCTGATTTTTATGTTGATCTCATAAATAGGTGATTAATATGTATGCACAATAGTTTGACATTATGTTTGGGTTGAGTTGTTCATCACCTTTGCCTTTCTATCACTATGTAATTTAAAACTATTGAATGGCCTTAGTGTTTGTAGGATCATGTGCAGGAAACCCAATGCCATGTAGAGTATTCTACCAAAGATTATTTAGCCACACATGCATAGAGAAAAGCAACACCCAAATGGTATGTGAAATGGCTACGCTAGACATGAATGAATAGTAAGTGGTTCCACATAAGCAAGGATGAAAACGCCTTAAACCAACTCCTTCCAAAAAAAACTAGATCATGGGTGGAGGTGAGTTTTTAAATTTCTATTGTGGCTATTTTCAATTATTCAACACATGAACAATAGAGGTTTGGAGTGATATGATAAGTTCCATGCACTTTGAACTTTCAATTTTATTCTTATATTTTTTTTCCATGGTCTTATAATCGCTATTATATTTATAATTGGAACTATGGCAGGGTAATTCAAGATTTGAAGATACACTTTAGATCTCCCCCACCCACAAGAAAAGACCTTCAAAGACACATGTAATATGGGTAATGAAATGCACTATTTCTCCTTCCAACAATTGTTTAACCTCATCATGGACATGTTACATGATTGCATAAGTGTTTTGGTAGTTGGTCTTTAACTATAATTACTTGGTTGTAAGGTCTATCACTTCCATGGTCTATTAATGGTTATTGCACAATGTCATTGGAGTTGGTTCAATGTAATAAGGGTTTTGAGGAAACCTTCCTTGGTTCCCCAAATTACAAACTGAAATCTATGCCAAAGGCACCACATGTAACACTTTGAATTACAAATGTTTTCTTCATTGTGGAATGGAAAGTATGGTGAACCTTTTTTGTAGATAAGGTCATGGGACCAACACGATACTAAGTAGGTCACATGGGTGATATGTTTACAGTCCATTTTAAAACCAAGGACAAAGGTAAAAATCCTTGATCCTACTAGCAAAGTAACATGTGCCTTGGGTGAAATATGCAGAATGTCGGGTATGACATTCCATGGGGCGCCAATTACACCTGGGCATGTCACCATTGCAGTGACAAGTATCAAAAGAAGGTCAACAAAGTTACCATTTCCAAGCTCCACTACATCAAAGGTGAAAGATATGGCAAATGGTGTTGTTTTATGGTGAAAGAAAGATGTACCTGTTAGTAAGTAGTTTCCATGGTTGTATGAAACATGGAAGGAACACCATAAGACTTAAGTTGTGTGTACATATGTACCTTTGGAAGACTTTTGGAATTGCAATTTCAAGAACAACAAGAAATTGTGATTAATTGGAATCCAATGTGGCTTTGTTTTAGATTATTGCATCATTGTGATTTGGTTATACATATAACTTGCACATGTAGGACAACTAAATGGACTTTGTAAATGCTTAGTTGTAGGTGCATGGATCTTGCAAATGCTTGGTTGCAAGGGAAACCGGGTCAATAGGAAGCAAGGGGAATTTAATGTAAGCTAATTAGTGTTAATCAACACCTCATTCTAATTATTGTCTTGAAGACTATGAATGGTCAAGATGATTGGCCACAAATAGATCACTTGGCACCAACATTAGTTTTAAAAAACATATGTTGTGTTGACATGTTTAAACCAAATATAGTCAAAAAGACAAGATGAACAATTGTCCCAAACATCTAACACGAATCAATTGAGCTTGAAACATATTCAACCATGTTTGGTCAAATAAACCACTATATATGGTCAATGAAGCTATTGGTTGATTCAATTAGATTTAGTCAAATGAACCATCATGTATTGTGACATTCAATGGGACACAATGCCCATATGTTTGACATGTGGCAATCTTCCAACCATTTACATGATGCCAAGTGTCACATGGATATTAACACGCGGCATGAAACGGATGTTATAAGAAATCGACACATGGAACTTATAGATGTCATAATTTTTCAACATGTGGCTTAAGCAACCCATACATTTCGACTATCAATTTGACTACTAGTCAATAAACCTCTAATCAAATAGGTCACTCATAGATTTTATAGAATTTTAACACATGGTATTCATAATGCGATAACCTTTCGACACATGGTGTGAGCAAGTTATATATTTTGATTGTCAATTTGATTGTTGGTCAAATAATCCTCTAGTCATATAAGCCATTGTTCAAATAGACCATAAGTCAAGTTGGCCAGTCAAATCAACCCCTATAGGCTTAGTCAATAAAACCACTAATCAAAATAGACAATGTTGAAATTGACTTGTCCAAAATGGCACCTTGGTCAAGTTGATTAGTGCCACTTTTGGGTCCTTGTTGACCAATTTCCCTAGTCAAAAAGACCATGATTTGTAGTAGTATTCAATGCCTATCACATGTAGGAGTAGACAATCTCAACCATTATCGAACAATGAAGATTCAAATGAAGAATCAGTTGATGATGAGTAGAACAAGGAAAGAAAGAAAAATCGCAAGGAGCAAGATGATGGATATTGACAAGGTGCGTTTTGTTAAAAATGCCATAATGAAGGTCATTTGACAAAAAAATGTAAACTTTTAAAAACAATTTGCAAGATTTTTGGAAAACAAGGACATGAAGCCAATGATTGTCCATTGAAGGAATTAAGAGGGAAGTATGTCAGAAAAAATATACCGATCAATGTAGTACAACTTGAAGCATTAGTCAAATAGATTAAACAAGAACAAAATTATCGACAATTAGATAATAATCTTAGTTACGACAATTGAAGAAGGGAAAGCCAAGGATGGCAAGATAATTGACAAGGAAGAAATTAAGGATGGCAAAATAATCAAGGGTCTTGACAAGATCGAAATGGCTAGTCTAGCCAAAATGGGTATAATTGAAATAATGGAAATCGGCAAGGAGGGGATATGAAGTGTTTTGTTGTTGAAAAGAAAGGCATTAAAAGAATGATTGTCCACTATGGAATCAACATTTAGAAAATGAGAATAAAAAATCTCATCCTAAGGTCAAGGTCAATGTTGTTATTATGGAGCTATGTATACCCATTATACCAGCATTTGTAACCACTCAAAGTCAACAATTGAAGGAACCTTTGGAAGAAAATATCATCAACAAAAATAGTCCCACTAAAGGGAAAAGGATGAAGTGGGATTGAAAGAAGGCAATACATCAAGAATTTGTAGGTGAAATACAACGAATATAAGCCGAGATGGATGTTCTAGCACAATTATATCCAAATACTTGAAAGGATATTAAAAAATTAACAATTGATACCAAAGAAAAACCACAACAAGATTGGGAAGCTTTACCCTACCATGAAGAAAATAAAGAGAAGGAAACATGTAATGATACAAGAATAAAAATAACCAAGGCTAACGAATAACAATTTGGCACTAAAGAAAGTTGAATGATTCCTTAAGGGAAGTTGGAAGGAATGTTGGATGATCAAATTTTAAATATGAAGATGGAGGTTAAATTGGGGAAATTGATCAAGATTTGCCCCAATTATGAAAGATATTAGCAAAGTTTTTCTCAAAGATGTAGAAAGGACATGTATCGAATGTGTGCAAAGTTTATACACTCCACAAGAACGATTTTGTTGAAGTTATGCCCATTGTACAAGTATCCATTAGGAATTGTGAAATCATGGATGTTTTACTAAATGGCGAGTTTGGAGTAAACATTATTTTTGAACATATGTAGAGGAAATTAGGCTTGAAGAAACTTCAATCAGTGCCATTCATGGTAAGAATGGCAAATTAAAGAAAGGCATAACCAGTAAGGTTGATACGAAACCTCAAAATTGACTTAGGAGGGTGTACATTTAAAATCTCGATTACAATATTACAAATGGAAGATACTCTAGAGGTTTATTCAATATTTTTAGGAAGATCGCGGTTGAAGCAAGCTAAAGTTCATCATGATTGGGGTAATAACACTTTAACAATCATTATTAATTCCAAAACAATGACATTAAATACAAAAAAATGGGTAATGGTACATCCTTCCCAAAGACCTTGCAATCTAGATGATACTTATGATTGGGAAGGAGGATTGACAAATGGAGACAAGGAATGTTTATACCATGTTGTACCAAAATTGTGACTTGTTGGAGAAGTAAGTCCAAAAGAACTAAAATTCCTACTCAAAGTATATGTGGGAATGACGCAACCTAAAGATGATATTAATTATCCTTTTTGGTATTATCAACATGAACTTGGAAAAACATTGATCCTTAATGAATTTGCAAATATAAAGATTAGAAATAAACAAATCACAGGATGGACGTTTAATTATTGTTGATGAATAGTTAAGCAAATTAAATTTGGGCATTAGTGAAGAACCTCACATAGTGCTTGCAAGGTTGCCCTACTTGAACAATTTCAATTAAAGGTTAAACAACTATTGACGAAATTTAAGGATGTATTTGCATGGAGCTATAAAGAACTAAAAGGAATTCCTTGATCAATTTGCAAACACAAAATTGAATTGACTATTAATGCATGTCCCATTAAACAACATCCTTATGGAATGAACCTTAATTATGCTCAAAGAATAAGAGAAGATCTCAATAAGTTATTGGACGAACAATTTATTTTTCCCATTGAAACCACCCAATGGTTATCATCACTTATAATTGTATCGAAGAAAAATGGGAAATTACAAATATGTGTAGACTATCGAAAATTGAATTCACAAACCAAGAAAGATCCATTTCCCTTACCTTTTTTGGATATAGTATTGGATACAATTGTTGGACACAAGATGTATTCCTTTATGGATGGGTACAATGGATATAATCAAGTGAAAATGGTAGAAGAAGATAAAGAGAAAACATCATTTATCTTTAAATGGGGAGCATATGCTTATAACATTATGCCATTTGGATTGTGCAATGCTCTAGCTACTTTTCAAAAAATAGTTACTCAAACTTTTAAAGAGTATCTTAATGATTTCATGCAAATATTTCTCCATGATTTTAGTGTCTATGGATAGAAAGAAGAGCATCTAAATCATATCAAGAAATGTATCACCCAATGTACAAATAATGGCACCAGCCTCAATCCAAAATAATGTGCATTTTGCATAAACTTTGGAGTATTATTGGGACACATCGTCTATGAAGATGGACTATTGGTAGATCCTAGGAAAATCAATATCATCATAGATATGCATACTCCATCGAATGTGACAAAGTTGAAAAGATTTCCCAGCATAATAGGTTTTTATTGACCATACTTCAAAAATTTCGCCATTAAAGTAGCCCCAATGTGCAAACTTTTGAAGAAAGACATACATTACTAGCGGGATGAGGCATGTGAACAATTCTTCCAGTGGATGAAAACATCTTTAACTACATTACTAGTATTCAATATTCCTAATTGGACAAAAGAATTCCATGTTCACACAAATGCATTAAACTATGCCATTGGAACAATGGTAGTTCAAAACCCTAACAATACCATTGATAAGCCAATTTATTATGCTAGCCAACTAATGATTGGGGCTAATAAGAATTACTCAACCATAAAGAAGGAAGATCTTGTAATGATTTATGCTATTAAAAAATTCCATCATTATCTGTTGGAAAATAGCTTCACGTTCTTTGTGGATCATCAAGCCTTGATTTACTTAATCAATAAACCAATTGTAACTAGACGAATAGAATGATGGCTATTATTATTACAAGAATTCAACTTCAAAGTAATTTATAAACCAAGAAAGTTGCATTTTGTACTCGACCAATTATCCCATGCTAAAAATGGTGAACTTGCTATTGGTGTGGAGGATCGATTGCTTGATGTTGCTCTTTTCTTATTAATTATTGATTGGTATGCACTAATTAAGGAATATCTGCTCAAGGGTTATTTCAAAGATGATGTCCCTCAAAAGGAAAGAAAATGTCTCACCATAAAAATCAAGACCATATACATTTTATGGAGAAAAATTATATAAATTGGGACTAGATGGTATTCTTCGGTGATGTTTTTCACCTATCGAAGCAAATGCCATCCTTATCGAACTTCATGATGGACCACCAAGAGAACATTATGGTATAAGCATAATCATTAAAAAGATATAAATGACAAGTTATTAGTGGCCAACCATTTAGCGAGACATGGCATAATTATGCCAATCTTGTGATATTTGTCAATGATTAGCACTTATGCACAGAAGTGGCAAAGGTCTATTGCAACCAGTACTTTCTTTTGAACCCTTTATGAAATGGGGGTTGGATTACATGGGTCCAATCAAACCTCAGCACATTATATTATAAACTAATACATTTTAGTCACCATGGATTATACAACAAAATGGGTGGAGGCAAAAGCATTACGTGATAATATAACAAGGAGCACTGCCAAGTTTTTTTATGAAAATATAATTACTTGGTTCAACTATCCTACACACTTGGTTAGTGATCAAGGAAGCCATTTCATAAACAACTCTATTGAACTATGCGTGCAAGAATTTATGATTACACATCAAAAATCCACCATTTACTATCCTCAAAGAAATGGTCGGGCAAAATCAATTCATAAGACATTAAAGCAAATATTGACTAAATTAATAAATGCTAACCGAAATGATTAGGATGTAATGTTGCCTATCGCATTATGGGCTTACCAAACTGCATATAAGGTTTCCACACAACACACCCCATACAAACTAGTATATGGGTTAATGCCATTATTACCTATCAAATCTATAATTCCAACTAATCGAACATTCATCAAAAAAGATGGTAGTTGGATGAATGCATTATTAGTTCAAATGGAAGATTTAGTTCTATTTAATGGAAAAAAGGATCATTGTAGGAGAAAATATTGATTATATCCAAATACTTTGAAAGCATCAAAGGGATGATGAAAAACATTTAAAGGCATTTGAAGATGGGGATTTGGTGTTGTGGCTTCCAAAAGATCCAAAAATTAGAAAATTCAAATTCCTTTTTCCATGGATTGGTCCATTCCATGTAAAAAAAACTTTTGGTAATAATATTATCCAATTGAGCACGTTAAACAATAAGTATGTAGCACAAATCAATGTCAACAAATTGAAAGCCTACCAAAATCCTATTGAATTAATTATCACAGTTGTTGCAATTACAATAAGTATAAATAAATTGGAAAATACTCTACCAAAGCAATACAAGGAGATGCCAATATTTGGGAATGAATGGAAGCAACTAACAAAACCTTATGAGGGTTTGAATTCCAACAAAAAAAATAGAAAATGACATTGTATAATTATCCAAAAAATGATCACCCCAAAAATGTTGGAAAATTATGTACAACAAGATCACAAAAGTGGATTAGGGCTAATAATGAAGGGAAGAATAATATGACTATTCATTATGACATGGCCACAAAGAGACCCTTGAATATGGAGATCATTATACAATGAAGCCATTATGGCCACCATCCTTATACCTAACACATCAAGAAAATAATAAATTACGATGTATATAATGTCGTTTTTTACGATTTGGGAAGTTATTGATAAACAAAATGAAATGCTTGAACGAGTGGAACGACCATGCATTGCTAGTAAAGTGGGAAAACTTAGGAGCACTTGATTATTTGGAATATCAGAATAGGTAAGAAGTGTAAGATTAGAGACATTCTTTAGTACCCATTCAGAACACACATAGACACATGAGTGGAAAAAGTGGAAGAGAACAACTAGTGTACACCCTATCCCCAAAGAAATTTTGGTTATCTTCGGATTTAGAGCTAGAGTGGGAGACAAAACAAGAAATGCCTAGAAATTCAGATTTTGAACGTAGTATTTATTTTTCCCAAACCATTGGGAAAAGTTAAAATGTATTGACAAACCCTTGCAAACTACAAACAATAGAAGAGGAAGTAGGAATTGAAGAGTCAATACATCATTTTGGTTTCAACTATTCTTTTATAAATGTGATCAAACAATTAGTACGCCCACCCACTATGACGATGATTTTCATGTTGTGGAATAAAGAGTTCAACTATTACAAGGAATAGCCCCTAGAGTAAACAATGGTGAAGCACAAACTTGAAATTGGGTCATCTTCAAAAGCTAAGAAGATGAAGTCTAAGACAAAATACACAAATGTGGAAATTCAATCCGCATTGTTGGATCAAATTCATTTCCTAGTGTGCATGTATATCACAATGTGGGCATCCAAGAAGGAGGAGCATGCCTGGATGATTGAAGCAAAGCTTGATGATTATTGTTGGTTCAATTGGAACACAAGCAACCTCCCTATTGTCAAAGAAATCATCTACAACTTCTAGGTTTCCAATGGAAGAAACATTCTGCATGGGAAACAAATATCTTTGGACTCTTTTACTATCGATGAAATTTTCAAGCTACCAATGAAAGGAATTATGGTACCTACACAAAAAGTGTATGATGAAGAATGGTCCAAGTATTTTGAAGGGGGAAAGGACAAACATTACATGCAAGATTCAAGGTATATCCTTGTGAAGGTCTATGCTTTTGGGATGCAAATCTGATTAACAACATTAATAGAGGTTGCAACATTTAGACAAGGTAATCACTACATTTCAAGAACCCTACTATCTACAATAAGTGCCATTAAGAGAGGTACAATCAATTGGGCCAAATGGTTTAAAATAAGATTGCATAAGGAGATGATTGTAGTGGACAAAGGAAGGCAGGAAAAGTAGGGAATAGCTTGATTGGACGTGCTTTTACTCTTGTGGCAAAGCACTATACTGCACTTAAAGTACATGAAGGAAGATGAACAGGAGCCAATTGCACATCTTCAATGCCCAAAGAAGACAAGGAAAAGGACATTTTGAGTACCATCAATTCCATCAGTAAGTGTTAATTTGGTTGTAGCATCATCACAAGTGGAAATTCCACATGTGGAAAAGGAATGTGTGTGAGAGCAAACATATCCATTCATAAAAGCAACACATGAAGGTGGTTTCCTCAAAACGATGTGCAGGAAGACAAATATAAATAGGAGATGGTTACATTTCAACCCAATTTATAGGACCAACAATTCATTAAAGAAACACAAGATACCTCTTTAGTGGATGCATATCATGAAAAGGTTGCCATAAAGGCAAACAAGCTCAAAACCAAGGATGTTCAACTAAATTTGATAAATAGCCAAAATGAAGTTTGACCGAATTCAGAAGTAGTCCTTGTGACCTAGTCAACGTTGATAGGCGTAATCATTAGTGGATAGGCAGATGAAATAGCCCAACATGATTTGATAGGCATACTTATTGAGTATGAAGTACCAAGGTTTATTCATGAGGGTGGAATAGACCTTACCAAACTAGGTGATGTTGAATATGACTTTCTCTTTGCACTTGGTTTTTATAAAGAAGAAATGGAAGTAAAGTATTCTTCAAAGCATGAGGATTCCATGGAAATACAGCTTATAGAACTAGTTCATGCATCAACCAAGAAAGCAATGGATGTGAAACGGTCCTATGGGAAAAAATATGACAACATTCCTTGGAGTTGGAACATTTGCAATGCATAATATTGTATGGGCAAGAATGTGTTGAACACCATATTGATCCCTTTAAATTTGAAGCCAACAAACAAGAAATGGGAGAAGAATAATGCAGGTTTTATGTTTACTCAAAGACAATTGGATCAAGAATTCCATGAGACTCAATAGAAGTTAGAAAAAACCCAAGTGGAGGAGAAGGAAATAAAAGAGACTTTGAAGGCTCTGTAGCAAAACTTTGTGATTGTAGATGGCACACTCATTCAAGTGGTGGACGAGATGAAAAATGCAGCAATTGGACATGAAGAAGTGTTGACCATAACACTAGTTAAGCACAAAGAGGAAATGGAGTCAGTGATGGGGTGCTTGAAAAAAATAGAGCAAAAATTCCTTGAAACAAAGATTGAGAAGGAGGCTTGGCATGCCAAGTGTCTAAGTTTTGAAATGGAGGTGCAATTACTCTAAAAAAAAAAGTAAAACACCATGCAAGTTAACAAAATGTGTGAAAAGACTCTTCTAGAGAATATACAAGGTTTGGAAAAACAAATTCAGCTTGCAGGTGCCAAAGAGAAGGAAATAGCCAAACAAAGGGTAATAAAGGTTAAGTAGGATGTTGAAACAACTAAATGGAAGGCACTAGCATTGAAGCAATCAACTAAGGCAATATTTTTTTATCAATTACTTAGAAATCAAGGTGAGGAGCTCTCAACAGTTTTTTATTGAAGCCCAACTATCAATGGTGCAATTGTATGACCAAAAGGAGCAAGACATGGTAATGGAGCTTAATGCAGCACACACGAGTCTTAAGGAGCGAAAATAATCCAAGGGGACAAAAACAAAGGAAGAAAAACACTATTACATAACTTGTCCATTTTGTAGTCCTTTTGCATTAGATTTTTTGTCAAAACAAACCTCAAACAATTTTGGGACAAGTTAAAAAAGACCAATCATTTAAGAGAAATAAGTGTTAGTAAACAAACAAATGTAAAATGACTAAACATTAGCATAGTGCCATAGTGGGATGTCCAATATGACTAATTGTGTGACTGAATTGATGATGTGACATGTCTATTTTAGCAAATTTTGTGACTGAATTGATGATGTGGCATTTCTATTTTGTCTAATTGTGTGAATGAATGTAATGACATGGCATTTTCATTGTGCTTAATATATGATTAAATATGATTATTTTATAAAGTAATTATAATCTAAATAATATTTTTTAAATATATTTAAAAAAAATATATTTTCAATGTATCAATTCCCTTTTCAATTATATTCAAATCAAATATTCTTTTAAGTTGACATTTTTTTATGGAAGTTAAACCTTGCAATAGGTTCAACCTAGAAAGCTTGAACATTTTAAGATGTGAATTTGAGGGCTAAAGCCTTGCTTATATACTTTTCAAAATGAAATTAATGACCAAATAATATGAGATATATTTTTTCAAGGAACAACTTGATCACACAAAGTTTTCAATTTATTAGACCGACCACTAAACACTTAAGAATAAGATTTACAAGTTTTCATACATTACTCTATTGCTTCTAAGCTTAAATTTTTTTTTATAGTTTTGCACTTGGCACATCCAATGGTATAAAAAATGTTGAAATCGATGAAGAAATGAACAAGTTATGCCTTTTGAAAGTGAAGAGGCTGATTTGCAAAAATTGAACATAACAGTTCAGTTTGTGTTTTTGAGTTTAAACTCTTTGTATGTTGCTCCATTGCTTCTAACATTCAAACAAACTTTGTAGTTCTTTTCTTGGAGCATCCAATGGTACAAAAAACTGTTGAAATCGATCAAAAATTGAGCAAGTTATGCCCTTTGAAAGTGAAGAGGGTGATTTGCAAAAACTGAACATAATAATTCAGTTTGTGTTTTTAAGTTTAAACTTTTTGTACATTGCTCCATTACCTTCAACATTCAATTTTTTTTTGTAATTCTCCTATTTTTGCATCCAATATTATAAAAAATCCTCAATTTGATAAAGAAATGACAAAGATATGTTCATTGAAAGTGAAATGGGGTGATTCAAGCATGAATTAACGACTTAAAAATTCAATTCCCTTTTTTGAGTTTTATTTCTTTGTATATTTTTCCATTTTTTTCATGTTTAAAATTTTTCTGTAATCCTCCTCTTGAGAAATCCAAAGGTGAAAAAATTCTTAATTTGATAAAGGAATGAGCAAGTTATGCTCATTGAAAGTGAAGGGGATGATTTGCAAAAATTGACCACATATTAGTCCACCTTGCGTTTTTTACTTAAAAATCTTTCTACATTTTTAATTTATTTTTACACTTGAAAGTTTGTGAAGCTTAAAATAACGCATCTGGAGTTTTTTAAATCGTTGAGAATGGACAAGTAATGAGAAAGATATGAAACTTGAAAGTGAGGGGGGTCTATATTTTATTTTTTTTGTAATGAGGTCAACCTATGTTAATAATACATGTGTAATCAAAGTGATTGAGTTTAGTCACATTTGTAGATGTGTTAGATAAATGACTGATTTTAGTCATATATACATCACTTTGATTACACATGTAAATGAATTGACTAATTTTAATCACATTGCTAGTAGGTTGATTACACGTAACCACTACATAAAGTTCACGTATGAAATTACAATGCCTATTTTGACTAAAATGAAATTCAAATTAGTTATAATAGACAATGTTACTTTTGTGTTTTGTCAAAATGGACATGGTTAGTTATGTGGTTTAATTTTTTTTACTCTACAGTCATGTTATTAAATTTCACTGGTGAAAAGGACACGGTTTTGTTGTAATGGAGGAAGATCAAGATGTTGTGCACAAAATTTCAATTACTGAGTTTGTCGAACAAACTAATAGGGAGGAGTAAGTGGAGGGTGGCAAGAGTTAGTGGGGAGAAAAGCCAGAACAAGGGTGATAATGTGGGGAAGGATAAGATTTCAACCCAACCACTTGAGGATTCTCCACCATGACATCATTCTCCCATGATGGACCATTATCAAAATCACATACATTTTCCCATTTGTAATGAGTGAACAAAAATTGTTCTTCCAACATGTGATGCCAAAATTGTTGGGCTGAAACCTTGCAATCTGAGTGATATACTGCATATTTTGACGAAATTGGAGTATACCCTACTGATTATTCCTCATCCAAAGGGGTATTACTTCATTCATCACTTGCAAACATGCCTTTCAATAGATTCACTCCACCTATGCTCAATGCCCAAATCCTCATTGAAGATTTTGAACATATGTGGAAGATATAGGATGGGAATTTCATGAGTACATAACATATAGCATTCTTTGCGATTATATCATTTTTAACAATAACCATGGTTATGGTGTGTTAGAGCATCTCATGGGTTATTTGGGGAATATGCATTGCAATATTACTACAAATTAGAGGTGGTGTATAGGAAATATTATTTGAAGCATACCATGATAGTCAACCATAAGCCCACTTTTGTTATGGCCAGAAAAGATCCCATATCAAACACCATTGAGAAGAGGGTGAAGGAGGACTCCGTGGAGACATGGTAGTGGTGCAAAGGTTGGAAGATCTATTAAAGAGTTATGCGCTCAAAGACCTATTGAAGGAAGCAATGACATTAATCGCTTGGCATTGCACAACAAAAGGACCAAGTCTGCATGTAGCCCAAGCACATCTTGGAAAGAGCCCAACAACATTACGAGTTGTTATTTTTTGAACAGACCACATGGTAAGGCAACTTCGAAAGAACTCAAAGAGTCTAACGACACATGAATTCCAACTAAATCAAGGTAAACATTTTACCAAGATTCGGCAAGGTACTATTCAACAAGGCCCTACCGAGTTCGATTGTCATTATTGTTATTTGTTGAACATATGAGTCTATTGAAATGATAAAGGCTTTAGTTATCTGAAGGTTTGAAGAAGTAAGAAGGAGAATGGAGATATAAGGGGCATAGAGTAGTCCTAAACATGCTTAGAATGAAAGATGTTATTGTATTTAAACTTGATAATACACATTACAATCAATTCCTTGTTTACTTATGTCTATCTATGCATGTTTCTGTTCTTATATTGTTTTGCTAATAGTGGATTGAAGCCTTGCAATTTGTCTTAACCACTCGAGTACATGGTATTGCGCATAATATGGTAGACAAAAGCTTAGCAACAATGTTTAAATTAGTTCTTACCAAAATCATTGTTGACATCATGTTGCACCAATGTTGTTTCCTTAAATCCAATCACAATCATGGCCATATATAATGTTATTGATTTCTATGGACAACTTGGAGGGAGGATTTTTGTAACATGAACATTTAAATGCAAGCCTAATAAAACATATGTTGGACCAAAAAAAATGTGCAAGTTAGAAAGAAAATTATAATAAAAAACATGTTCATCCATACTAATAGCCATGATATTAGCAAAATCACCCTACTCATTTTCCTATTTAGCCATCATAGGGGGAGTATCAAACTTGTAAACTAGCGTACATGTAACTACCATAGTTGAGGTTCCAAGCCCACATCATTAAACTCATATAAATTGAAAACTACCTATCATCAAGCTATCATAGAAATTACCTTCAAATAGGGAGCTTCATGTTTTGCAGCAACTAGTGAACTTAGAGGTCCCATGCCCTTTATTCGACTGTTTTCTTTACATTTCCAAGTTGACCTTCTTTTCCAACACCTAAATCCAATCATAGAATGGGTTGACAAAATACATTGATCACAAATTCCAATTGTCAACAATAGGGTTAATAGCATAGGTTTACCTTGAAGTTGAATTCATAGTGTGGAGTAAATTGAATTGACAAGTATAAGATAAACACATGTTCATAAGTAACACTTGGAATGAATGTGGACATGGTAACATCAAAACTTAAAATCACAAATTTCCCATCTAACATATGCATAGAGGTTTTAAGTGCTTGCATTACAACCCATTAAATAGACATCTCTTTTAGGTGTAAAAAAATACTTAGAATTTATACTCATCACAACCTTCCAAATTTGGGTTTTTGTTTTTAACATTTATGCCATATTTCATATTAAAACACAAAAGAAATAATTACACAATGGTTAGCAAATTTCAACAAAACCTTAACAACAACAATTAACTTGGTATGGGGAAAAAAAAAAATCACTTTTATTGCAACCCCACTTTTGGAAGAGTGTGAGGATGACACTCACACTCTTGAAATGGGGACTTAGGAGTCCTCTGGGACTCCCGAAACTTTAGAGTTCGATTGCAGAGGTCAAAACACCTTGCCTTGAGGCATTCTTCATGTCATTGAAAGCTATTGAAGTGTAGATGTTGAAAATGGCCTCACATGAGCCATTTGGACATCTACAGCATAAGTTATGGCAAAAAGAAGGGTCGGGAATCGACCCGACCCCGGTGTGTGCAGATGGAGTGCGACACACTGTTGGAAAGCTCTCAAGGAGAGCTACAAGTTTGCTTTAGACCTCATCCCAATCAAAGGTCTGGGCAAAGAGTTATGAACTCATAAAGTCTCGGGAGTCCAAACCGGGACAATTTCGGGACTCCTCCTTAAGAGTCCTGGGACAAAAAACTATTCGGATGTGGGTGCCGCGGAGTAACGCAGAGAATACTATATGGGGGAAGGTGGTGGCTTCCTCTGAGTCCGGGCTGTGGTGAGTCTTGTAAATCTAAAGTTGCCCGTGGTTTGTTCTAGCACCAAGGGTGCTCCAGAATGCGAACTAACCAACTTGTTTAGTTGGCTTGATGCAGGTTCGAGTAAGTAACTAAAGCTTGTCCCTCTTCCTAGTCCCATCTCGGAGCTTCAGCACGCCCCTCTACCCCTTTTAGTGCTAAGAGCTGGGAGCGTGCCCTCAAGTCCCCACAATTTCGTTGTTTTAGAAACCAAGGCCCACCTTGGGCCTAACTTGGGACTTGGGAGTGCATCAACTTTCATGTGGGCACATGTTTTTAAATGTACTCTTACAATTTCACAACCACAATGATCAAAGACCCATTTTCACATGCATCACAAGGTTATTACCAAACAATAAGTCTTCCGAACTTGATCTTATTTGTTGATTGGTTAGTGTTTTTATGTAATTATTAGTCGGTTATGTTATCAAAAAATTCAACAAACAATGCCACCCATGTCATTATAAAGGTGGTTGATAGAGAAAAATCAAACACAATGCAACATTTTGAAATATTGGTTTACATTCTCCAACACAATTCTTGCAAATAAAAACACATCTCTACGATTACACAAACCCAAGGCATGTCAAAAGGGGTGCCAAAGTTGAAAAGCCATGGTTGTATTTGGTAATGAAGACATTGTTATTTGAGGACAAGGCAATTACATGTATCCCAAGCCTAAAACTCAAATAGATGAACACGTGTCATGTTGCTAATTTTGTGCAAGATAATAACATGTAATTTTAGAAAGATAAAACATTGTCATGTTATGGATGACAAAATATTTACAAATAGGGTACAATTTGGAAGACAAAATTTCCATGTTATTAACAATGCATAGTCTTGGAACTAAGAGCACAAATGAATGAACATGCACTATGAGAAATTGTGTCCATGACAACTAGACTACCTTACAACTAGAGCTCCAAAACAACTACATTGCAACTGTCTTTTGGAAATACAACAAATTAAAATAAAATGCCATGTTAGAAAATCAAGGAGTTATATTATAGTTGGAAATTAGTTACAAAATGTATATTTATACAATACAATGTACATTCTATATATACGATTATAATCAACCATGTTTGACTTTGTTGACAAATTGCATTTTAGTCACATGTAACAACTACATCATAACTAAAATAAACTTAGTTACTACTCAACGATACTTTGCAACAAATGTACATCCTTGGATAACACATACGATCATGCCACGTGTATACATTTCCATCACCCAATATATATGACATTTCAACTTGTTTGCAACTAATATGCATTTATATTTCAACTTAAAATTTGAAATTTAGGTGAAAAACCTTTAATTAAGTGACACATGGTAGTATATCGATAGATCTACTCCAATGCATCAACGACCTTCATGTGCTTTTGCTTATTATTAAGAAATTCAAAATGAATTTTTAAAAAAAATCTTTCTATTCAAACAATTTGCGTATTTCCTAGTCTTTTGGTGATGCAATTTTCATATCATGTGTTATAACTAAGATTATTTTTGTTTGTCTAGTATAAAAATAAAGCTAAAAGGTTGTTATAAGTTATTTAATTAAATAACTTGGAGATTGAAGGCTTTTGCTTTTTATTTTGGAGGTCGAAGGTTTTTGTTTTTGCTTTTTGAGAAGTTGAAGGCTTTTGTTTTTTCTCTTGAAGGTTGAAGGTTCTTGTTCTTACTTTTTAAAAGGTTGAAGGTTTTTCTTTTCTTTTGGAGGTTGAAGGTTTTTGTTCTTGTTCTTAAAGAGCTTGAAGGCTTTTGTTTTTTCTCTTATAGGTTGAAGGTTTTTATTCTTTCTTTTAAAGAGGTTGAAACCTTTTGTTTTTGCTCTTGGAGGTTGAAGGTTCTTGTTCTTAAAGAGGTTGAAGTTTTTTTTTATCACTTTTGAATGTTGAAGGTTTTTGTTGTTTCTTTTGAATGTTGAAGGTTCTTGCTCATACTTTTGGATGTTGAAGGTTCTTTCTTTTACTTTTTGATGTTAAAGGTTATTACTTTTACTCTTGGATGTTTAAAGTTCTTACTCTTACTCTTGGATATTGAAGGTTTTTACTTTTGTTGGTTTTATGTTATAGGGTTGAACTTTCATTATGTTTCAATCCATCAACATCAAAATTATGTACACAAGGTAAGATTTTTTCAAAAAGTACTTAAAATTGTAATTCAATTTACCTAATTGTAAACACAATATTTGATTATGTTTGTAAGTGTACAAATTATAATTTAGTTTGTATCAATGTTCTATACATTGCATTTTAATGTCAAATAAGTTGCATGTTGGTGGCAATATAGTTGTAAATTAGTTTTATTCAAGTTGCAGGGATCATTTACATACTTTTGACATTACAATGTTATGATATGCTATTGATTTCATTTCACATCTGTAACTAAATATCATAACATGGAAAATTTCAAGCAAATAAAATACATTGAAAAAATTGCATGGCTCAAGTTCCATTTCAACAAAAATAGAAAAAAACATTCATTTATGAAACATAATGTTTTAAATGACAATATTCGATTATTGTGGGTCATTATTTTCATGATCTAACCTTTTGTTTAGATAGAGAAAATGTTTGTTATATATAGCTTGGGCATTATATTTAGATTCATAGTTAAATTGTCTTTTGATAAAAACATTTTCTAATTTTGTTTTGTAATGTATTCTTCAACATGGAATGTAAATGTATTTAAGGTTTCAAATTCGTTTCATGTTTATAATTAATGATGTCCAATGCAATTCAACATTATCTATTATAATTAAAACAACATGATAATGGTTGTGTGAAGTTTGGATAATTGCATTGTAAGTTGCAATTTAGTTGTTTAACACAATTAAAATCAAGTACCATACAATTGTTTTGAAACCCAAATTTAAACACCTAGTTGCAAATTAGTCATTAAATCTTTTATTTTCATTTCATCTTTAGTTGTAAGTTAGTTGCAAAGGATTGGGATAGAATCCATTAATCAAATGGGGATGTAGTCATACTAACATGTACCATTAGTAATCATAACCACTACTTAATTTTTTGAACTTTGCATTGTAAATAATAATAATAATAATAAATAGAGTAATGTTTTATAAAATGTTATTATGAATAGATTATGTACATATCATAAAAATTTGGAAACAATTTAATGAGTGAAAATACGTATAAAGATTTTTTACCTTTTGTAACCATTGCTTAAAAGCTACATAAAAGCAAATTTGACATTAAAAACACAATTTGAAAATATTTTTCAATGACATATTTTGGGATATGTTTTAATATACACCTTAACATAATAATATTAAGATTTATTTTATTTTTTTTGAAAGATGTATTAAAAATACTCTAAGAATATTTTTTAAATAAAATAGTGGTCTAAGGGGGCACGTGTGGCTCTCAATAGCATGGTTGGACCCATGGATGAATGAAATAATGAAAGTATATATTTGTTGAACTAGTTGTAAAATAGTTGTAAATAAATTATAAAATGGATGAATGAAATAATTAAAGATTGTATTCGTCAAATTAATTGTAAAACAATTGTAAATAAGTTGCAAAAGGTATTAACATATTTTATTCATCGACAAATGGATGAAATGCCATGTTGGCATTTCATTTGCCATGTTGGAATGTATGTCGGAATCTAATATGGAGATTAGTTACAAAGAAGTTACATATAGTTGCATGTGAGTTGCACCGTATATACAAAATTGTATATGACATATGGTGTCCGCTAGAATTGTTGCAACTTGTCTGATAGCACTCAAGGTTGTATAAATACCATGAGTTGTAAGTGTCCATTACAATTGGAAAACCCAGTTGCAAGCCTAGTTGTAAAACCTTTTTTTTTTCATAATGATGTTGCCTAAACCTTACATCCTAGATTTCATAAACCCGTTGATGTATATGATAAAAAATTAAGACATCTTTTCCACCCCTTGTGCATTTTCTTCAAGTAGTTCAATGTTGCTACTTCTTCTTCCATTATGAATAATAATCGACAATTTGTTCACATCAAGATGCAATCCTTCCCTTGCAACATGGGTTGAACCCATTACACAAAATGTTCAACAACACATTACATCCCTTAATCCTCTATATTCAAATCCCCATGTGGAATTCGTAACTTACAAACAATTTGACTAAGTATTGTACCATTGCAATTGTATGTTGCAATAGGTGGTTGAATATGCAACATAGGTGTATACCGATTTGATGGACCATAAGAAACGTCCTTGAGCACCTAGATTGGGATAATAAGCATTTTTAACGTGAAAGGTGTTACAATTAAAACCTTCGTGATTGTAATGCCTTCTGTAACAGTCATAGCAGTATCATTAGCTACCACAATTCCTACTCATGTATCTTGTTTAAAATCACTATTACATTTTGTGCTGTAAAATCAAGTGGTAGTAGTGCATTTGCAATAGTACACCACCAATCAAAGGTTTTGACCCCTTCAGACATTGATTTCAAATGTGCAAACTTTGAAGACCCAAGTTTAAAGGTGCACAAGTTATAATGGTCCTAGATCTTTTTGCAAAATAACACCTTGTGTTTCTCTTCACCATCTACAATTGGTCCTAGTGCACCTACAAAAACTAGAAGCTAGGCATTGTCAAATCTTTAAAAGACAAAAAATGAGGGATAAACTTTATGTCTAAACATAACCAAATCTTTGTCCAAACATGACCTCCTTCTTCTTTAAGCATAACAAACTTTATCTTTAAATGTTAACCTTCTCCCTAAACTTAACTCATCTTTTTTGTAGACATATTTGGTTTTTTTCTTTAAAAACTTAGTTCTCATCTTCTTGCTAAACATAACAAATCTTCTCCTAAACATAACCAACTTTTTGTCCAAACATTAAAAAATCTTTTCTTTAAACTTAATTCACTTTTCACCCCCCTAGACATAAACATCTTTCTTTTTAAACTTAACTTTGTTTTTCTCTAAACATATCTAATTGTGGCTCTTTAAAATTAATTTGTTTCTTTTTAATCATTAACCCACTAGAAAAAATTCCTTTAACTTTACAAATTAAATATTGAATTTGCAAATGTGCACATAGTGCTTCAAACACAACATGAGTATAAAAACCCAACAAATGCATATATGTACACTCATAAACTTGCAAATTTTAAACATCAATTCCCTGTAAACACATATTTCTACCACTAAAATGTCTACAAAGACATTACAATTCAAACTTTAATTACAAAGGCACAAACACATAATTACACCTAGTGAACCACCTCTAAATACAAAATAAAGCCTAATGTTTTTACATTTCTATGTACATAAATTGAATCATCATTTGATAATGTTTTTATGTCACAATTCTAACCTTGGGCTCGTGACCAAAACAAGGGCTTACAAAGGGGCAAGCCAAAAATGAAGCCTAGAAGTCACATTTCATGCTCCCGGGAGTTTAGGAAAGTGTGAGGGAATGAACTTGCACACTCCCAAGTGAGCTCCCACTTTGGGAGTTAGAGTCCCAATGGACTCCCAAATCTTCAGAGGGCGATTGCAGGGGTCAAAAATCATTGGATTGAAAAGTTCCTTATATCATTGGAAAGTTCTTTGAACATAGATTTATAAAATGGGCTTGCATGACCCATTTGAGCACTTAAAACATAAGTTATGGCCAAAAGAAGTGTTGGAAGTCAAATTGTCAATTTGACTCTCGACCACTAAAAGTCAAGAATCGCCTTGATTTCCTTGTGTGAAGGTGGCGTGACATATATCGTTGGAAAGATCTCGACAAGGGCTTCAATTTTGCTTTAGACCTCACCTCAATTGGAGGCTTGCACACAAAGTTTTGGGCCTCCAAAGTCATAGGAGTCCCAATTTAGGGAATTTTGGGATATTACTACACAAAAACCATGAATATCATGTTGCTTAACCTTACACCAAATCCAAATCCACCCAATATAACCAAACCCTAAACTAATCCAAATCTAATCAACAAGTCATAATACTTGCATCGTAAATAATCCACCTAATGTCATGGTCTTTGATGTACTTTAGCTAGTTAATGAAACATAATTATAGAGGTTTCCTTAGACACAATTTCCTTCTATCGCCACAATCGAATGAATTTTCCCTTACTTGTGCCACTACCATTGTTTAGATATCTTACAACTACACATTGTATATCCACGAGATGTACTCATCCTACCATTGGTTAATAGGGCTTCTCAAGATTTTAGATGCCACACCCATGTGTTGCCTCCATTCCTAGCATGAAAATATGTTCTTCAAACTTGCAAACAACAAAAACCCCTCTTCTTATATCATCTATTTGATTGGCCACCATAGCCCAAAATTGAAACCCATCCCATCCATTCTAGGATGTTTTGATAAGTCCTTCCTTTAATACGTGGTCATAGACTAACACTCCAAGCCTTGGGCAAACATGAACATCTTTAAGATTATTACAACCCAAGGAGTTGGTCATAACACAATTGTTTTTTACATGTTACAAATTGATGTTACTACAATTGACACCTCTACTTTGTTGTGTGTCGATGGGATTTAAGCACAATAGTTTATAGAAGTGAGGTCTAATGTGGAAAATATGAATCATGGGATGCCAACACCAAGTGATTTTCTCCAAACAAGGAGCAACCTAAGCTTCCCAAATGTCCATTTTCTTCTTGACACATTCATGAACTTTCTACAAGGTACAATCACGGTTGGGGTAACACAACAAGAAACATGAAGTATGCAAGATTGTTTTGAGTCCTGAGTCCTGAAGCCAAATCATGTTTTGAGATGTGAAATAATGAAAGGATGTCGTGTATGTTTAGTCATTCAATCAAAAAATGCTACAAAATTTGAAAACAATTAATTAAACAAATTTTGGATGTCATGTTGAAACATAAACCATAAAGGAACACATGATTCCAAGACATTTCCAGAATGATAGTCTTTCATTTGGAGTGCCAAAGTCTTAGTAAAAACATTTTAAAAATGTCCTTTTTTATAGATCCACATCTCTTATATTTCCCCTTAAACCTTTGGACTGTAAAATATTTATTAATAAAATTAATAAAATTATCTTTATTAATGTAATCCTTTTCATGAAGAAAATTCAAGATTCTAGTATCAATTCCCAAAAAATTGGTTTTTTATATTACCAAAATTTTATGCCATCATGTAGAACATAATTTATTTTATTTGTGGTTAAAATATGAATCAATTTGAACAAATATTATTATTCATGTTGATTCTTTTTCAATAAAATTATGTAGTGGGATAACGTTCTTGAAATGTGTTCCAAGACATTTAAGGACATGTTTAAATCATCCAAATCACAAACAATCACAACCATTTCAATCACAAAGAATGTGAGTATTAAATGAAAAAATAAATTCACCAAAATAAATGAATTGGTAAACATAGTGGTCATTCAAAGTAGTGTCATGTGAGTGATTTTGAGGCGAAACATTCCTTTTGTATACCCCAACCGTGATTGTACGCTACACCTTTTTCTCCTTCGATGTTGCATCAAAGACCATTATTGCCTTCACCAAGAGTTTGTGCTCAACATACTCAATCAATGATTGGGATTCTTTGTCCACAATAATACAATTGTGCACATGTTTGACACATATGGTGGTCACATTTTTGACATTATTGCTACATTGGTTCATTTTTTGCATCCCACACAAAGCGAACAAGGATGCAACAAATGAAGGTTGCAGTGTTATTATTTAAGTTATGAACTAGAAAGTTTAAAAATAAAAAAACATGGAACTAAAATGACATACTTGTAAACTTTAGTCTTACATGTTGATTCTACAAATGACCAATTCTTGTATGAAGACATGAAGACATCTTCAACCCAATCCTCCCATTTTCCATTTTTGAATTCTTTTTATTATGCCAACCTGGATTTGAATATGTCAATGGTATCCTTCTCCCAATCATAATGTTGTAACATGTACGGTAGTAACACAAATAAAACTAGAATTCATTTCATGAAAGGAGGAGGAGGAGGAGGAGGACATGTTATGCCATTTGAACTTCTTATTCTACTTCCAAAAATGAAGATGGAAATGCCTTTTTGCGTTCACTCTTGATTTCAGAAAACTCCTTATTGAAAATTTGTAGGGAATGAAGTTGAGAAAACTAATCCAAGATTTTCACCACGACCTTCCAAGATGATGGGTCCCCTAACCCCTATGCTACAAACCCAGATGGCCTCAATGTCAACTTAGGAATTGTTTCAATTCTTCCAACAAATGCCACATTATGATTTTTTTTGCAAGTTGTTGTTGTTCCAAACATGGGCATACTACGATCAAACCATGTTCATCAAAGAAGTATCCCATCTTTTTTGGTAGGTTCTTCCACATGCGGATTAATAACATGTAGCCTATCTAGTCCTTTTCCTTCACAAAAGGACTTAGAGCTAGGAATGTCTCATCACTCCTCTATTCAATTGTACTATTAGATAAGGTTACCACATACCCATCACCCTTCTTCAAATGTTTTTGAGTTACCCCATTTATAGACTTCTTCAATTTAGCTCCAATGTTTTGCCTCATCATTCTTTGGCTAACAACATTAATTTTTTCCTTATTAGTTGTAGCAAAAAACTCAACATTTTTTTCATGTTCTTCTTCGACCCAAGCTTTGAACATGTTTTTTGTTTGACATCATTAATGAATTCCACGTTTTATGTTTCATGCATGTTTGTAATGAATGTGCACCTACAATAATTTGCATTGAACCTAGCAAGTGAGTGAAAGCATCCTTAGGTGGACTAATAAGAACCACTTCAAGGAATGGTTAAGGAACCAAAAATGCACAAATAATTTTCTTGGGCCTTTTACTTTAAATGTTTTCACAACTATAAATTATTTTTTCCTCATGTTTATCAATTGCATGCACTAATATATGGCTTGAAGTTTATTTTGGAATTTTAAAAAATGGTAATTCTTAAGAAAAAAAATCCTAATTAAAATGCCCCCTTCAAAAATTGATAGCCTTAATTTTGGAAATTCACAACTAAATTATATTTACTCAATTGATTACCTAATAAAAAATTCAAAATAGAATGACTTCCAAATTACCTTCTAGGAAAAAAAATTATTAAGAAAATTCTCAAATCATGTTTCAAATTTGTGTTCTAACCAAAAAATTCAAGGAAAGGTGGCCATTGTTACATTCCTAAAACTTTTTCTAAATGCAATGATTAGGAACATAAAAATACACAATATTTTTGATATTATTGGAATTTCAAAATCTATGGAACCTAATAAATGTACTCATTAAAAAATATATGAAATTTTTTATTGAAGTGTTTCCTATGATTTTTCAAAATTTGATGGGTCCAAGAAAATCAAGGTGTAATGTTCCTAGTGGTCCACCCAAGCACGCTTTTGCCCAAACGACTTTAAATCATGTAGTAATTTAAGCCAACACATCTACCTGATGAGTTCAATATCTCTTACAAGTTTTTGATCTTGCTTTGCATAAATCTTTGTGTGGGTTTTCAAAGGCAAATGGGAAGAACCTTTTTCAATAACTAACATGTGTTTTAGTTTCTTGGTTTCCTATGCACTTTTGGATACATAGGTAACTGCACATGTTTACTTGCATATGGATAGAAAGGTGTATCATCACAACCTTCGTAGCAGTATTTTGAAAGCCTCAACTTGTTAAGCCACTCTCAACCACAATAAATACACACATCTTGTTGTCCTTTTGCTACTTTCTTAGTATCATTGGGTGTGACCTAACATATATTGGCATATTCTTTAGTAGTTTCTTTGGAGCTTCATTAGACATTCTATCACTACATCGACAACCTATGGAACCAAAATAATTTTAGTAGTCACAAACTTGTTATGAACTAAACAAAATGTAGCATTTAAAAATTCTTTGAAAAAACTAGTAATATTACCTTAATAGTTACAAACTCCAACTTGGTCTCACTATAGAGCTTTGGAATCACAAACAGTCTACAACCTTCTTGTACCCCATGTTCACAAATTATCGCACCAAACCTTTAGCTTTTGTATAGGACAATTCGTTCCCAATTTTGCCAACTTTGTTATTTTAAACCATTAGAAGACTTGACACACCAATCCCCACAAATATAATCAACAATGTTTTTTATAAAAAAATTGCATTATATACTATAAAACCATAAAAATTAAATTAAGCTTCCCTTCTATCAATAGTTCGAAAAAAAATATTTTCATGTTTTAGGCTCCTTTACTAACATTTTGCGTTTGAAAGGTGTTTCTTTTGTGAAGGATTTTGTGCAATCCATGAGCACCCTAGCAAAATATTGTATGTTGTAGGAAGGTGCTTCCACAAATATTTCAAAGTCATTAATTCTAGCAAAATTTTGAAAAGCTTATTGGAACAACAATCTTCTTGAAGCTTGAATGTCTTACAACACTCTTTCTCACTCCATTACCTCCATTACCCAAACTATTGCAATAATTTGATAAGGGCCTTCTTTTGCTCATGTGAATCAATTAAAGTCTCTTATGACAAAAAGTTCAGCATTATTGATGAACAATTACAGAATTGATAATTGCTGCACCTTTGTACAGTGATGGCAATGGACACAAACGAGAAGATGCTAGACTCATTTAAGGTTTAGGGTTTTGAAATTTGGAAACATGACGTCATCTCATCTCTCGTGAAATGGCTATAGGTTTGCAAATCGGTTTAGGGTTATAGGTTAGGGGACTAGCTCATGGCATGACATGGCCCATGTGATGATCTGCATTTTGGTTCCCATGGATGTGATGGGATGGGGGCGGGCTGGATGTTACGCAGGCGAGGTCGTAACGTGCCTACGCGGCAGTTATGCGAACGGGGTGACAGCTTACGGGGAGGGTGGGTTGCTGACGTCATGGAGTGCTGGCAGTACGGGTGTACCGGACGCAATCAATTTCTTTGGCCTGTTTAATATTTTCCCCCGTTCGCCCTGGCCCGCATTTGGTGACACTGGAGAATCCCCAGCTTGTCGACTTGTGCACGCGTTGCCAGATCTGCATTCAACCATCCAAAATTTGGGGGCCGCGGACAGAATCCATGTTTCGTCGTTCCTTCTCGCGTCACCCGAACGTTTTCCTCTGCTGTTCTGCTTGCTTTAGCAGAGGCCTTTTTTCATTTACTCAGGCCTTTTCCTTTACTGCTCATGAGTCACGAGGTCGAAGTATCTTACCCTTTCGCCGTACCCGCCATATATTCAATTAGCTCCTTAATGTAAATCCCCCACGCCATGGAGAAGGTGATTGGATGCCTGTGAGCCACAAAATAAAAGGCCATCTGGGGGCCAGTGGCCAAGTAATCTAGTGGTTAAATCTCTGAAAAATAACTGGACACCACAATCCTGCAACCAGATCAGTATATTCCCCCACAATATATTTCCCATGCCATTATCCTGGGCAAAAAGGGCTGCTGACTAGTATTACGCAATTATTTTATGTGCATCTAACGAGGTCTCTCAGTATGCGTAGCATTGGTTCATTTTTATTTTTTTCCTAGGATGGCGGAGAGAGGGGAACCGGAAGATTTTCGGATGAGCTGAGTCAGTATAGTAGAATAGGCCTTCCTATTACTCTTTCTGGAAGATTTTTTGGATTTAGGGTTTTGTTCCCACATATGTATGTTCCAATGGTGTTGTTCTCTATGGTGTTGCCGTTTTTCCTCCATATGTTGGTTACTGTTATCTCCTGTGCTTTGCGACATCTTCTTTATGTTGTTCCCCCAGTTCCTGTTTGGCCCCTCACATACGTTCCTTAAGCATATCCCATATGCCTTGAGCAAGTGTCAAATGTTATTTATGTTGTCCCCATTGTTCCCATGCTATTGTCAATAGCCCTACATTCTCTATCCCTTTCCCAAAACTCTGGAGTATCCATTCAAAACTTTTTCTGTGATCAGCCAATCACCCAGGCCCATCACCAAAAACAAAAGTTTTGAACCTTGCATGCACTAACTGATAAAAACAAAATATGTCACTGGCCTCTAGATTGAAATATCAAACCTTGTGAAAATTTAAAAGTAACTTAATTTATTACAACTCCTAAACTTTTTTAAATACCCAATATTTATTTATAAAGTTATTGGGTATTAGATTTATAGTGTATTTTTAAAAATCTAATACTCTTGTTCTCGTCTGAACTCAAGCTGGTGCAATTGAAGTTGTGTGCATGTCTTTGGACCAGTGTTTTGCGTGTAAGTGTCAATTGCCGTATATATGGTGTGTAAATCCAGTGTAAGTGTAAATGATACACTTACATGTCCAAATTTTTGACACTTACACTTACAAGAGGCCAGTTTAAATATCTGTCAAATGCACTTACATGGCCCCGTGTAAATGTTTTGGGGCATGTAAGTGTGTAATTACTAAAATTATTTGTGAAGTCACCCTGCCTTTGGGCCTCCTTTCACCCCAAACGCTTCTTTCAGGGGTAACGATAAAGTAAGAAAATTTTATTAAATCTGAGAATGAATTGCTGAAATCAGCATTTAATGTACAAGGTTCAAGACTAGTTATAGTAGCTTTACAAGTAGGAGCATTAATAGAGGCGCCAAAGAAAGAGGAAAGACAGGGTGAAACTCAGTTTACCACAAAAACTGAGGTCCCCCTACCCTTGAATGCTAGTGTTTTTTATTTTTTTGAATCTCACCCTATTTATGATCAAGCTCAGAGTTCTAGCATTGTTTTCCTTACTTTATAAATAATTTTATTATATATCTTTAATGACCATACGTTCTTGCAAAGTCATATGAATTAGTTGTGGGTGTATATTTTGATGGATTTTTTTTGGCAATGGGCCATTTAGCTTATCATCAAAAACATTATGAAATCTCCTCTCCTCAAGTAAAAATCACATGTTTTTACACTGATGTATATTTACAATATTTTACATAGCCACGTAAAATCAGATAAACATGTATAGTTTTACATTTACACTTACTCGGAGTAAAATTTATTGAGTGTAAGTCCCAAACCATTTACACACACAACACTGCTTTGGACCTCCTTTCACCCCCTATCCCCTCTTTGAGTGAGTCCGCAAAGCAAGGAGGTTTTATTAAATCTGGGTATGAAATGCTGAAACCCAGCATTTAATGCACAAGGTTCGAGGTAATTACAGAAGTTGTACAGGTACGAGCAGTGAAAATACATCATGCAGCAGTGGAGGCGCTCTGGAAAAGTGAAAGAGGGGTCAAAACAGGATGAAACTCAGTTTCTCACCAAAAAAATGGTGCATTTCTCAGTTTCACCCCCTGCATTTAAGGCTAATGTACTTTTTTGCAGTTTATTTTGAATCTCACCCGGTTCTGGTGCTGTGTCGTGAGTTCACGGAAAACTCTATTGTGTTCATGGGCGTGTGTGCCCACAGTCAGTTTTCTTGTTTTTAACAAAAGCTCCTTTGGCCCCCCACCCCCCAAAATAGAAGCACATGGGCTTCCCTTTACCCTGCTCCCCCCTCTACAAGTTATATATTACATGCAAGTTAAAGAAATACAGGTGTTTGGAGGAAGACAAGGCTTGGAGGATTTTTTAAAAAAGAAAAAGAAAAAAGAGATTTACATGCAACTTATCAACTCGTGAGGTAGCAGTGAGGTTACCTTCATCAATCAACTACCATTCACCTCACTGAGATACCAGTGGACAGGGTGAGGCTGGACTTCGCTACACATCATCATAAGCCCTTTAATTTGTGAAGGCCTCCACCCTGGGTCTTTACCCTACCCAAAAGGGACCATTGAGTCAAGTATCATAAGCCACCAAGTAGTGTACTAATAACTCACAGGAAATAACTTTAAAATTGTGGTCTGAAGTCTGGAACAATTGTGGACCGATCCACATGCAGCATGCAGCAATATGGTTTCTGGTGTAGTGAGACCCACCAATTCTATTAGAACCAGAATTCTAATGCCGACAGCCTTGTTCAGGCCATGATCCCATTTGATGGTTGGATGATTGGCTAGACACTCCTCTAGTAGGTGCATAAACATCTTGCATAGGCAATTTGGTATGCAGTGTAGAAACTAAAAATCAATGTTGGCCCATGATTGAGCCAAATATCCATAAACAATTTTAGGGAGCGTCTCACTAACATGGTAGCACACCATTGGACAAGAGCTCCCAACACACCATTCGATTATAATTCCCTGAATATATCATGTATCAAGTTGCCTTCTGACATTTTCATACCTCTTTAATGTTTTTTCGCACGTTCCTGGTTCCTCATTAGGTGAAGCTCGTAGTAACATTTATGTGTCCCATAACTCATAGGCACAGCGCTCACATACAATGGGTTATGTCTAGTAACTGGCTTTTAGCACACTGGTTACTAGGAATTGTTGAGACGCATGAGCATCAAGACTATCACAAGCTGAGAGTATTCACAATAACTTGTGCACTCTCACAAGTTACCTTGTCCATATGTGGACTTGCATGATGGAACTCCTACAGGAATCACACCGTGCTACAAAGGTATTGCTGGAATCAAAGCACACAATCTGTGTCCACTTGGAACTAAAACTTCAACTAGTATAATATTGTTGTAAACTTTTATTTGCATAAGGTCTAGACTCCAAGGTATTTCTTTTCAATTTTGTGATCTCAAAAATATGGTGAGTGTTTCCAAAAAATAGCAAAATTAGTCAAATTTATGTAGAGAAAAAAAATTAAATTAAATTAAATTTTCCAACTAATTTTTCATTTACCTTTAAATGATTTTCAATGTTTTATTGAAATTAAAAAATCGCAAGTTCACAATTATTTTAAACATTACATTACATCATTTGTAAATATAAATAATGAAAGTAGGAGATAATGAAAGTGGAATCATAATATTTGGATATTTATAAGAAAGTAAGAATTGTAATTAATTATAAAATTTGAATTGACATTATATAACCTTGGATTACTCCAAAGTTTTTTCCTTTGGCTACAAGGTTATAGTAAAAAACATTTAGTTGAAAATACAACAATATTATTATCAAATTTTGGTTTGTGTGTGGACTAGGTGGCCTCAAACCATTTTTAAAAAAAATTGTATTGTAGCATCATTGGAAAGCAACCCAAGGAGGATTTAGTATTAATTGGGAGTAATATTTTCTTTAATTGTACAACATTAGCAAAATAAACCCCAAACTAAAAAATGGAAAAATTTCGTGCAAATATCTTTTCATCGAGTTTTTGAAAACAAGAAATTAAATAAGGAATCTATGGCACCATATTCCTCTCTTTTTTATTTGGTTTTTTTGCCATGGTGCAAAAAATTTCCAAAACAAATGGTGCCTCAAAACTTCTTTCAATTATTTTTAAATTGCAAAAAATAAAATTTCAATAACTTAAAAACCTTGCTTCAAATTTGTATTAGAGGTTCTATCAAGTTATAATAATTAGCAAAAACAAAAATTGAATGTTCATCGCAAAATTAAAACTTAAAATGGACCAAAACTAAAGGTTTTCTTAAAACCCAATTAAAACCAAACAACATTGGTTAAACGACATATAATAATTGTGACCCATGATATTTGTAATGCAACTTTGAGTAAACACATTTCAATGTTCTATTTAAATGATTTTCCAAACTTTTTACCAACATAGTTTGGGTGATCATTCATATATGCCACTTGCCAAAATAACCAATGTAATTATTGTGCCAAAACTACCAGCCAAACACCTCTTTTTTTTTCACTGCCAAGATGCATCCATGGTTGTGAAAACCATTACCATTTCATGCGTCCATGGTCATGAAAACCATTACCATTTCAGTGCCCTTCATTTCACCTCCCATCTTATGAAAGCTTTTTAAATTATTAGAGAAAGGTTCAATGGATGTTGTGGAAGGGTGCTTTAGCTATTGGGGTAGGAAGTTGTGCTAATTAATGTGGCTAGAACATTTATGAATGATCACTCAAACTATGTTTTTTTCTATTTGCTAAGTGGGAGAAATGGGCTTTTGCTTGCTTTATTTTTTGTGTGGTGAATGTCCTTTTCGTAACTTCACAAACCCTATCACTATGAAAAAATATAGGGTTTTACAATTAGGCTTGCAACTGGGTTTTCCAATTGCAATGGACATTTGCAACTTATGGTATTTATACAACCTTGAATGCCATCAAACAAGTTGCATTAGTTGCACTAGTTGTAATGGACACCCTATGTCATATAAAATATTGTATATATGGTGCAACTCACATGCAATTATATGCAATTTCCTTGCAACTAATCTCCACATCAAATTCGCACACATTCCAACATGGCGAATGAAATGCCAATGTGGCAATTCATCCATTTGTCAATGAATGATGTATGTTAATACCTTTTGCAACTTACTTACAACTATTTTATAACTAGTTTGATGAATATAAACTTTAATTATTTCATTCATCCATTTGATGAATGAATTTTATTCTTGTATTTTATAACTTATTTACAACTATTTTACAACTAGTTTAACAAATATATTCTTTCATTATTTCATTCACCCATTTGATGTGAATGGATTCTATCCCAATCCTTCGCAACTTATTTACAACTATTTAAAACTAGTTCAATGAATATATCAATTTATTATTCCATTCATCCATTTGAGTAATGAATTTTGTTTTTATCTTTTGCAACTAACTTACAACTAAAAATGAAATGAAAATAAAGGATTTAATGACTAAATTTGCTACAACTGGGTGTTTAAATTTGGGTTTCAAAGCAATTGTGTGGTAGTTGATTTTAATAATACTAAACAATTAAATTGCAACTTACAATGCAATTATCTAGACTTCACACAACCATTATCATGTTGTTTTAATTATAATAGATAATGTTGAATTGCATTGGACATCATTATTTATAAACATGAAATGGATTTGAAATTTGAAATACATTTACATTCCATGTTGAAGAATACATTACAAAAATATTAAAAAATGTTTTTATCAAAAGACAATTTAACTATGAATCTAAATATAATGCCTAAACTATATATAACAAACATTTTTTTATATCTAAACAAAAGGTCAAATCATAAAAATGATGACCCATAACAATCAAATATTATCATTTAAAACATTATGTTTCATAAATGATTGTTTTCTTCTATTTTTGTTGAAATGGAACTTGAACCATGTAAAATTTTCAATGCACCTTATACGCTTGAAATTTGCCATGTTATGATATTTAATTACACATGTGAAATGAAATCAATAGCATATCATAACATTGTAATGTCAAAAATATGTAAATGATCCCCTCAACTTGAATAAAACTAATTTATCAACTATATTGCCACTAAAATGCAATGTAAAAAACATTGATACAAATTAAACTATAATTTGTACATTTGCAAATATAATCAAATATTATGCTTATAATCAAGTAAATTGAATTATAATTTTAAGTACTTTTGAAAAAATCTTACCTTGTATACAGAATTTGATGTTGATAGATTGTAACATAATGAAAATTTGGCCCATATAATATAAAAATAACAAAAGTAAAAACCTTCAATATCCAAAAGTAAAAGAAAAAAATTTCAACATTTAAAACCAGAAATAAAAACCTTCAACATCCAAAAATATGAGCAAGAACCTTCAAAATTCAAAAGAAACAACAAAAACCTTCAACCTCTCTAAAAACAAAGACAAGAACCTTCAACCTCCAAGAGCAAAAATAAAAGCTTTCAACCTTTCTAAGAGCAAGAACAAAATCCTTTAACCTCTTTAAGAACAAGAATAAGAGCCTTCAATGTCGCAACCTTACTTTCAGAGGGTGTGAGGATGAGACTCACACTCCTGAAATGGGGACTTGGGAGTCCTCTAGGACTTCCGAAACTTCAGAGTTCGATTGCAGGTGTCAAAACACCTCGCATTGGGGCGTTCTTTATATCATTGGAAACCTATCAAAGTTTAGATGTCGAAAATGGGCTTGCATGAGCCATTTGGACATATGCAGCATAAGTTATGGCAAAAAGAAAGGTCAGGAGTCAAACTGGCAGTTTGACTCCCGACCACTAAAAGTCAGGAATAGTCCCGACCCCGATGCGTGCAGGGGGGAGTGCGACACACCATTAGAAAGCTCTCGATGAGAGCTACAACGTTGCTTTAGACCTCGTCCCAATCGGAGGTCTGAGTAAAGAGTTATAGTCCTGCAAATTTGTAGGAGTCTAAATCGAGACAATTTCAGGACTCATCCTTGGGAGTCCCGGGACAAAAAGCCATTCGGAT